>Ga0256836_1000607_pt1 | contig 18159 bp, 16 predicted proteins | sample 4561380metaG_FD_185974 | JGI IMG/M metagenome (GOLD analysis project Ga0256836, IMG submission 185974) | Hydrothermal vent microbial communities from Guaymas Basin, Mexico - 4561-380 | ecosystem: Environmental > Aquatic > Marine > Hydrothermal vents | place: Mexico: Guaymas Basin | collected...
AGCAAAATTATCCCTGCTGCATACGCTATTTCCAGAAGCTGTTGAAGTATTGTTTGAAAGACATCCAAACACACAATTCATTCCTGTTAAATGATGAGGACCGTGGCGATGTCTGTGGGTATTGCCGTATTGATTTTCTGATGTAGTAACATCACAGCTTGCAATACAGTTTTTAATATCAACAGGAAATCTCATATTTATTAAATCATTAATACATTGAAGAAGATTTAAACTAAGTTCAATCTCTGGTTTAACAGATGTGCCGCCCTTTACCATAAAACTAATACAAGACTGTGGAATATTCATTTTTAAATACTTAACTCTAAAAGATGCATCTTTAATAGCAAAAGGAATAACTATATTTGATAAATTTACTTCACTGGAATTATCAAAATATACAATCCTACTCCAACGCGTAGGGTTAGTAGCACACTCTTGAGAATTAGAAGGTGTTTTTATTAAATCAACCTCCACAGCACCGGTATAAGGAGTTAAGGTTTCATTATCATCACCTAAATGAACAATTTTTACATCAAATGCACTATTTACAACTTTTGTTTTTAATGCATTCTCAGGAGCATTAGGATCAACCGGGTCTTTTGTTATAACAGTATCTCCTTCTATAACGTTAAATGTGCCTATTTTATTATTTGTATATCTATTAGAACACACTCCAATTAAAGGATTTGAATTCAAAGAAGTCCTATAAAACTCCGTTCCCTCATAAATAATTACATCTTTCCCAGTTGATAAAGCTCCTTTTATATAAGTCGGAGAACCAAGTGCAGCCTTTCCTTCTACATAAATTAAAGCATTAAAAGTAGTTCCCCCTCCTCCTGTATCTAAATCTCCATTAATAAACAATCTAAAATTGTTTGCAGGTAAATTTCCAAAATTTCCTCTATTTCCAGCACTGTTAATTCCAGCATTATTACCAGGTTTAAAATCACCATTTATATAAAAATTGATTACTTGATTAGCATCACCTGCCCTAATTGAACTAACATTGTCAGAAGTTCCAGGAATACTAAAAAAATTTGTATAATAATCTCCGCTATCTAAAATAATAGATGAGGAAGATGAAGATATAATAGCATTAGAATAAAACTTAACTTTTTTTCCAGGAGTATATGGATGAATTTCTAATATAGCTTCTTGACCTAAAGCTACCTGTCCTATATTTATATTATCTCCGTATAAAACAACTTTACTCAAGCCATTTCCAATATCAGACTGCAATAAATAATCAATAGTAATATTAGGGGCTTTAATAGTAATAGTATTCCCATATCTAGCAACTTCTAATCTAGAAATTTTTATATTTTTTTTAGCCTCTAATCCATTGACTGTAGCTTCATTATAGAGTCCTAACCTATAAATATTTATATTATCTGCTACCCCATTAAAATTAAAAGTAGTACTACTCCATCTTGCTGTAGAAAGAACACCTATATATAAATTATGATTATCTAAATTATCAAAATTAACTGTCCCTCGTATATTTCTTATATGATTTACTTTTTTATCTCCATTATAAGTCAAAGAAAAACTATAATGATGCCAATTTTGAAAAATTGAATTATATTCTGAATCATTTAATTTTTGGTTTTTCAGTTTTATTACTATAGTCTTACTCGAATTTGTAACTGTTGGCCATAAATTTGTTTTTTTAACATTAAAAGTATAATTAACATCCAAAACACCACCATATTGTCTAGCAGATGTAGCTAAAGAATGATTATCTACACACTCTAAAATTCTTTTAGTATTCAAATCTTGATCTATTTCAGATGTTTTTAAAACACAACTTAAATCATTATAAATTTTAGCATCACCCATTAATATAATTTCAGACGGTTCATCTCTTGTCTGTAAAACATTACTAAAAACATTACAATCCGCCCCCATTAAAACCCCACTTAAAATTAAACTGATAGTTAATATTTTTTTCATTTTACCCCTCCAAACTACTATCCTAGCTATTAATATATTATACAACAAATTTTTAAAATTTTGTATAATTGTTTTTACAATTTTTTAAATTTTCCTTAAATTTGTTAAACTTTCAAAAAAAAGGTTCTTAATGACCTGTTATATACAAAAAGATGCTTTTGATTATTACATCACTAAATATATTATTAAAAAATTCAATCCAAAAATTATAGAAATTTCCCACTATAAAGATATTTTTAATAGAACCCATCAGAATTTTAACTATCAAAAATCAAAAAATTCTCTTATCTTAGCAAAAAAAGATTCAAATTTCCTTTATAAAGGGAGCAAATTTTGCAATAATAGAGGGTTTGGAAGTTTTTATTATTCAACTCAGATTTTAGGATGTGTATATAACTGTGAATACTGCTATTTAGGGGGAATGTATCCAAGTGGATATCCTGTTGTTTTTGTAAATGAAACAGATTTTATAAATGAAGCAGAAAAATTAAAAAACGCATTTTTAGCAATAAGTTATGAAAGTGACCTATTAGCGTTTGAAGGAATTTACCCGTTTCATCAAAAATGGATTGAATTAGCTAAAAATAAAAAAGATATTCTTATAGAAAGCCGGACAAAATCTGCAAACGCAAAAAAACTTCCTAATAATCCCCCTAACAATTTTATTTTAACTTTTTCACTCTCTCCAAATGAAGTTACAAAATTTGAAAAAAAAGCCCCAAGTCTTGAAAAAAGAGTCAATGCTTTAAAAATCGCAATAGATAAAGGTTACAGAGTTGAAATTGCAATAGACCCGATTATTAAAATAAATAATTTTAAAGAGGTTTATAAAAATTTTATAGCTTATTTAAAAAATAATCTCCCCCTCTCAGACATCCCTATAGAAATCGGAGCATTTAGAATGAATAAAAAGTTTTTAAAAAAACTCAGAAAAATACATTTAAGTGAAGTTACTTATTATCCGTACGAAATAAAAAACAACGAAGCAAGATACAAAGATGAAAAAGAACTTATAGAATATGTAAAAGGACTTTTATGAAGATAATAATAACAGGCACAAGCAGCGGAATTGGAAAAGCAATAAAAGAAGAGTTACAAGAATTTGAAATAATAGAACTGTGTAGAAACTGCCCCTATCGAATTGACTTTAATGACATAAAAGCAGTGGAAAAACTTAAATTTAAAGATGTTAAAGGAATTATCTTAAATGCAGGAGTCGGGTATTTTGGACAGTTTGAAGATATTAAAACATTTCAGATAAAAGAGATGATAAATGTAAATTTTCTCTCACCTATGATTTTGGTAAAAAACCACCTAAAAGAGATAAAAAAGCAAAAAGGGTTTATAATAACAATATCCTCAACATCCGCAACTCACCCTGCACGCCTTGGAGTTGTTTATTCAGCTACAAAAGCGGCTATGAGACAATTTAGCAAATCTTTATTTGAAGAAGTTAGAAAAAGCAGAGTAAAAGTAAGCACTATTGTGCCTGATTTAACCATTACAAACTTTCACCAAAAAACATTTTTTAAACCCTCAAACGATGAACTTGCACATCTAAAACCCAAAGACATAGCAAAAATTGTAAAAGATATAATATATCTTCCAAAACATATTGTAATAGAAGAGATTATTATAAAACCTCAGCTATTTAAATTAGAGAAAAATTAAGCCACTCTTTTGCCTTTTTTCTAAATTCTTTCACCCCTTCACTTGCAAAAAGTTTAATAGAAGTTTCTTCTTTTGAATAAAGATGATATTCCTGTTTTAACATCTCAACAATAGCCTGACCTGAATGAATTAAAGAGGCATTAGGAAAATGCTTTTTAAAGCTTTTAGATAAAAAAGGGTAATGCGTACATCCAAGAATGATATGTTCAATTTTATTGTTGTCAATACCTTTAAAATATAAATCAAAAACATTATCAACAATAACACCCTCATAAATTCCCTCTTCTACCAGAGGAACAAACAAAGGGGTAGAAACAGCGGTTATATTTTTAAACCCGTTTTTTTTTAACAGGTTTTGATACTTATTAGAAGCAATTGTTCTTTTTGTGCCTGTAAGTAAAATACTATCATCTTTTTTAGCCCTGCTCTCAATCGCCTTTACACCCGCCTCAATAACCCCCACAACAGGAAAAGGGGCTTCACGCCTAAGCTCATCAATTGCAACAGAGCTTGCAGAGTTACAAGCAACTACCAAAAAATCTATATCAAAGTTTTTTAAAAATTCAAGTGCTTCAAGTGAATACCTGATAATTGTACTTTCGTTTTTATTGCCATAAGGAACTCTTGCCGTATCTCCAAAATAGATTATTTCATCAAAAAGCTTAGCTTTTAAAATCTCTCTTGCAACACTAAGCCCGCCTATTCCGCTGTCAAATACACCGCATCTATTCATTAATAGCGTTTAGGAATTCTTTGTTATTTTTTGTTTTTAACATTTTGCTATAAAGAAGTTTAAGTGCTTCAATCTCATCCATTTCACTAATAATATTTCTAATAGCCCACACTTTTGCAAGCTCTTCTGGTGTTAATAAAAGCTCTTCTTTTCTTGTTCCGGATTTAAGCAAATCAATTGCCGGATAAATTCTTCTATCTGCAATTCTGCGGCTTAGTACCGCTTCCATATTACCGGTTCCTTTAAACTCTTCAAAAATAACTTCATCCATCTTAGAACCCGTATCAATTAAAGCCGTTGCAATAATTGTTAAGCTTCCGCCCTCTTCTATATTTCTTGCAGCTCCAAAAAATCTTTTTGGCTTATGAAGGGCGTTTGCATCAACCCCACCGCTTAAAACTTTACCACTTGCAGGGGTAACCGTATTATAAGCCCTTGCAAGACGGGTAATTGAATCAAGCAAAATAACAACATCTTTGCCCATCTCAACCATTCTTTTAGCTTTTTCAATCACAAGCTCGGCTACTCTTACGTGGTTTTGAGCGGGTTTATCGAAAGTTGAGCTAAATACTTCACCTCTTACACTTCTTTGCATATCTGTAACCTCTTCTGGTCTTTCATCAATTAAAAGCACCATAAGCTCAACTTCCGGATGGTTTTTTGTAATTCCGTGGGCAATTTCTTTTAAGAATACCGTCTTACCGCTTCGTGGAGGGGCTACGATAAGACCTCTTTGCCCTTTTCCAACTGGAGCAAACAAATCTAAAACTCTTCCTGTCAGTTTTGTCGGGTCGTATTCGAGTTTTAATTTTTCATTTGGATAAAGAGGCGTTAAGTTATCAAAAAGTGGTCTGTTTTTTGCCTCTTCCGGTGGAAGATAATTAACAGCCTCAATTTTAAGTAAAGCGTAATATTTCTCCTGGTCTTTTGGAGGTCTTACTTGTCCTGTTACTATATCTCCTGTACGAAGTGCAAAACGTCTAATTTGAGTTTGAGATACATAAACATCATTTACAGAATTTTCAAAATTTCCACCAATACTTCTTAAAAATCCATACCCGTCTGGCATAATTTCTAAAATACCGGTAAAAAGTAGATATCCTCCCTGTTGGACCTGAGCCTTAAGTATCTCAAACATCAAATCTTGTCTTTTATACTCTTGAGGATTTTCAACACCAAGTTTTTTTGCTATTTCAATAAGCTCATCAGTTGGCATTTTTCTTAAATCCTCAATAGTATATCCTTCAACAGGAATATGAGTCCTTTGTTTTTTTTCATTTGAGTTGTTTGAATTATTATTTTCCTGATTTTGAGTAGAATTTTCTACTTCAGCTTTTTTTTCCATATGATTTTATCCTTTGTAGAATTTGGAGTAGTTGTTTTTGCGATTTTAATTAAATAATTTTTCTTTGTCAAGATTTGATAAAATTTCACAAAAAGAGCAAAATGAAAATAGTAGCTGATAAAAAGCAAAGAATTGATAAATTTTTAAGTGAATATTTAAAAGAAAACAGAAACCAGATAGAACAATTAATAAAAAAAGGGGTTGTTAAAGTTAATCAAAAAGTAGCTAAAAAAGGCGGAATAAAATTAAAAAAAGGTGATATTATAGAAATAACTCTGCCTAAAAAAGAAGAAAAAGAGACAAAAAGGGCTGAATTTGAAATTCCAGTCCTTTATGAAGATGACGATTTAATGGTAATAAACAAACCACCCGGAATTGTAGTCCATCCAGCTCCAAGCTACAAAGAGCCAACCCTTGTGGATTGGCTAAAACAAAAAGGCTACTCACTCTCAACCATTGCAGGAGATGAAAGGTTTGGAATAGTTCATAGAATTGACAAAGAAACAAGCGGGGCTCTTGTAATTGCAAAAAACAACAAAGCCCACGAATTTTTAAGCTCTCAGTTAAAAGACAAGTCAATGGGAAGATATTATCTTATGCTGTTAAACGAAGCATTAAAAGAACCAAAATGTGTTAATGCACCAATTGCAAGAAATCCAAAAAACAGGCTTAAAATGGCAATAATTAAAGGAGGGAGGGAAGCTAAAACACTTTTTGTGCCAATAGACAAAAATCTAACTGCCGCAAAACTTTATACCGGAAGGACCCATCAGATAAGAGTACATTTAACAAAAATCGGAAGATATATTTTAGGAGATAAAACCTACGGAAAAAAAGAACAGAAAACACCAAGGGTAATGCTTCACGCAAAAGAGGTTTTTTTCACTCATCCAAACGGAAAAAAACTTAGTATAATAGCGCCTCTGTTTGATGATTTTAAAAGTTTAATAAAAGGATACAATTATGAAGAAAATAATAACCTTAGCCCTGTTTTTACTCCTTATGAGCGGATGTGTAAGCACGAATAAACCAGCGCCAAAATCAAACCCCAAACTTCCTACAGTAAAAAAATTTAAAGCATATCCTGATAGAAATGCAATGGCTCTTTTTTGGAAAACAGTCCCTTCAATGAGTGGCTATTATATTCAAAGGTACTCTTTTAAAAAGCACAAATGGATACAAATTGCCACAATAAAAGACCCTTATAAATCAATATATGTAGATACAGATTTAAAACCAAACACCCTTTACAAATATAGAATCGCAACATTCAATAAACAAGGAATTCCATCTCTAGCGGTTGAGACAAAATCAAAAACCCTGCCCCCGATTTCACCTGTTATTCCACTTGAAGCAAAACCTTTAGCAAAAGGTATGGTAAAAATAATATTCAGACCTCATATGAATGAAAGAGTAAAAGAGTATGAAATACAAAGATTTAACGATAAAAATGCAAAATGGGAGTTATTAAGTATCTTAAAACCTCGATTAAATGTTGAATTCATAGACAAAAACCTAAAAGACGGCAAAATATACAAATACAGAATAATTGCAAAAAGCTTTGATAACATTACTTCATACCCTTCAAAAACCATCGTAGCTTCAACATACCCAAAACCGCCTGTTGTTACAAATGTAAAAGCAAGTGTAAATTTACCTAAAAAAATAGTAATTACCTTTTCAAAAGTCAAAGGAGCGGCTTATTACAAAATTTACAGAAGCCTTTTTCCAAAAGGAGAGTTTAAATTCTATAAAACAACAAAAAACACCTCTTTTACAGATTATATAGGAGAGGATGGAGCAACTTTTTATTATAAAGTAACCGCCGTATCTCCATACAAAACAGAATCTCTTCTTTCAAATTCAATAGTAGTTATGGGTGAGACACTGCCAAAACCTTCAAAGCCAATCGTATCAACAAACATAAACAAAAACAAAATAGAATTTATTTTTACATCACCTGATAACAGGGCACAGAAATATCTGATTGTAAAAGTCACCCATCTTGGAATATTTAAGAAAAAAGAACAAAAATTTATAACAGAGAAAAACAGTTTTCAAGACACAATAGACCCTAAGAAAAACTATACCTATTATATATATGAAGTTGATAAATATGGTCTTATATCTCAAGAACCGGCAGAAATAAACATAGGAGACTAAATGCCACATATTGTAATAGATAAAATAAAAGATATTTCATATCCCCAAAAAATCGGGGATGTTGAATTTTTATTCAGAGCTGAAAACCTAATAGGAGTAAAAACAAACAATGCAAAATTTTTAATCACTTTTTATAAAAAAGACAAAGGCTATATTGTAAAATATGATAAAATTACACGACCGATAATTAGTGAAATTAAAAAGGCATATGAAGCTTTCATAAAATTAAATGAAGCTGAAGTTTTGTTTGAAAATATAAAAGGTATAAAAGAAAAACTCCTAAACAAAAACCTGCTTGATATTACAAGCGATTTAAGCGGAATTGATATTGTAGAAGTAGGTTTTGGAAGCGGAAGACACCTTATACATTTAGCAAAAACAAACCCTGATAAAACAATCCTTGGAATAGAAATTCACAAACCTTCAATTGAACAGGTTTTAAAAAGAATAGAATATGAAAAAATTAAAAATATAAGAGTATTAAATCACGATGCAAGAATAATTTTAAGTAAAATCCCATCAAACCAGTTAAGTGAAATTTATGTTCATTTTCCGGTTCCTTGGGATAAAAAACCTCACAGACGCGTAATAAATAAAGATTTCATAAACGAATCAAAAAGAACATTAAAAAAAGACGGTTTTTTACATTTAAGAACAGACAGTGAAAACTATTTTAACTATTCGCTAAATGAGTTTTTAGATTTTGATAAAACTGAGCTTAAAATCAGAAAAAATATGCCTTATATTGTATCAAGCAAATATGAAGACAGATGGAAAAAACTAAACAAAAACATTTATGATATTTATATGATAAATTATGAAATATCACCTCCTGTTAAAGAAGAATTTGATTTTTCTTTTAAAAATAGATTGCATATAAACGATTTCAAACCAAAAGTCTTTGATAAATTTGTTATTCATATTGAAAAAGTTTTTAAAATAAATAACGAAAAAGAGTTAATACGTCTGACATTAGGAAATTTTAACAGACCAGAGCATGTATATATTTTAAACAAAGAAAAACCTGAATACTTTAAACTTCCAGCACCTATTAAAGAAAATTACTTAGCGCATTTGAAATTAAGGGAGCTTTATGAACTTAGTAAAAGCGAATAATTTAACTCTAGCTTATAACTCAGGAGTTATTATAAAAGAATCAACTTTTACAATCAACGAAGGTGATTTTGTTTTTTTAACAGGTGTCAGCGGAAGCGGAAAAACAACACTTATCAAAGCAATGTACGGAGAAATAAAACCAAAAGGACTTTTACAGATAGGTCCTTATAATATGGGCACCATATCAAAATCAAAATTGACAAAATTAAGAAGACATATGGGAATTGTCTTTCAGGATTACAAATTAATTCCCGAATGGAACATTTTAAGAAATGTAATGCTTCCTCTGTTTATTAAAGGATATGACAAAAAAATTGCTGAACAAAAAGCTTTAGAAGTATTAAAAAAGGTAAAGCTCTCACACAAAATTGACAAATTTCCAGCAGAACTCAGCGGAGGAGAACAGCAAAGAGCAGCAATTGCAAGAGCTATTATCCACTCGCCCGCAATTATTTTAGCAGATGAGCCAATAAGCGGGCTTGATGAATATTCAGCCTCTCTTGTTATGGATTTATTTATTATGGCCAATAAAATGGGAATTACAGTATTAATAGCCTCACATTCCCTGCCAGGAGATTTTAACATATCCTATAAGCACCTTCATATAGAAAAAGGAAAAATTTATGAACTATCTTAAAAGCCATATAACTCTTATCTTAGCCTTAGTTTCTATTTTATTAAGTATTTTTTTATTCAGAATATTTAATAAAATCCTTTTTTTATATGAAAAAAATATCGTAAATAATTACTCAATAGTAATAGTTTCAACTTCTAAAATTGAAAATCTAAACTATCCTGAAATTGAAAAAATAACTCCCATAGACATTAAAGACCAGATACAAAGACTGCAGCAAAAATATAAAAATATAGACTTTTCAAAAATAGACCTTCCCTATTTTTACAAACTTACATTAAAAAAACTCCCAAGCCCAAAAAAACTTGAAAAATTAAAAGAAAGACTAAAACAAAAAGCCTTTGTAAAAAGAATTTTAACCCATTCAAGTTCTCAAACAAAAATATACAACCTACTAATGCTTTTAAAAATACTTACAAAAATGTTTATGGTAATTGTAGGGGTGTTAGGATTTTTACTTATTGTAAAACAGCTTGAAGTATGGAAGCTTTCTCACTCTGAGAGAATGTATATAATGGAACTTTTTGGGGCCCCTTTTTGGCTAAAAGGGGCGGCTTTGTTTAAAATAGCCATTTTAGACTCTCTAATAGCAATAATCTTAACTGTAAGTTTTGTCTATTTTATAACAAATTCTTTTCTTTTTACAAAGATAATTTCGGATTTAAATATAATTTTACAGATTGATTATATAAAAGAGTTTCTATTGCTTTTAGTAATATCTTTTTCAATATCTTTAATTTCATCAATAATAGTGGTGGTGTCTAAGAAATGAAAAGAGCGATAATTTTTTTATTCAGCGTTTTTTTATTTGCAAACATTCATACAGAACTTAAAAACACAAAAACAATAATTTCAAAAATGAACACAAAACTTGATATCTTAGCAAAAGAAATTGCAAAAAAACAAAGAAACATAGATTTATTGAATAAAAAAATCTATCTTTTAAATAAAGAAATTCAAAAACTTCAAAACGAACTCAAAAATTCAAACAAAACATTAGGAGAACTTATAGACTTGCAAAAAGGATACAGGTTAAAACTAAAAAAGATAAAAGATGAAATAGATAGTTTTTTATCTACTAACTATTATTTAAACTCTAAAGATGTTGATAACGTAAATGATTTAATCTATAACGAACTCTCAAAAAAAGCCCTTGATATCTATTCAGTAAAAATAGAAAAACTTGCAAAACAACAAGAAATTTTAAAAAAAGAGATAAAAAAAACGGCTGAAAGAATATTAGCCATTACTCAAAAACAAAATTTACTAAAAAAGAAAAAAAACAGACTTCTTTCTCTGCTTTATCAAAGAAAAAAAGAGGTAAAATCTTTAAAAAGAAAAAAAGAAGAGTATAAACAAAAACTTTTAAGTATGATACAAAAAGAAAAAAACCTTCAAAACAAATTAAAACAACTCTTGATTATTAAAGAACAAAAATACAAACCTGTTTATTATACCTACAGAGGAATGAAAACAATAGCCCCTATAAGAGGAAAAGTAATAAAAAAATTTGGAAGTTATATAGACCCGGTTTATAAAATAAGAATTTACAATGATTCAATTACAATAAAACCATTTAGACAAAATGAAGTTGTAAGGGCTATAATGCCGGGAAAAGTAGTTTATATAGGAGAGGCAAACAATAAAAAAATAATAGTTTTAAAACACAAAAACAATGTTTTTAGCATTTATGCAAACCTTTCAAAAGTATCCCCTATTTTAAAAAAGGGGTTTTATGTAAAAAGAGGACAGATTATTGCAAGGGTAAAAGATACACTTGAATTTGAAATTACCTATAAAGACAAGCCTATAAACCCTTTAAAAGTAATAAAGCTTAAATAATTTGGTAAAATACCATTTTAAAAAGGGCTTTGTATGACAAGAAAAGAAAATAGAATCTTAATTAAATTTTCAGGTGAAGCCTTAGCAGGTGAGAATGGTTTTGGAATTGACACAAAAACACTTAAATATTTAGCAGATGAAATTAAATCGGTTGTTGAAGAGGGATATGAAGTAGCAGTAGTAATTGGAGGAGGCAACTTCATAAGAGGAGTAAGCGCAGCAAAAGACGGAATAATAAGAAGAACATCAGGCGATTATATGGGAATGCTTGCAACTGTAATAAATGCGGTTGCTATGCAAGAGGCGCTTGAGAGCGATTCAATTCCTGTAAGAGTTCAGAGTGCTATTAAAATGGAAGAAATTGCAGAAAATTTTATAGTAAGACGAGCTATTAGACACCTTGAAAAAGGAAGAGTTGTAATTTTTGCAGCCGGAACAGGAAACCCATTTTTTACAACAGATACCGCAGGAGTGCTTAGAGCTAGTGAAATTGGAGCAAGCAAAATCATAAAAGCCACAAAAGTAGATGGAATTTATGACAAAGACCCTAAAAAACATCCTGATGCAAAGCTTATTAAAGAGCTTACATATGAAGAAGCTTTAAAAGACAATATAAAAGTAATGGACGATACGGCAATAGCTCTTGCAAAAGAGAATAAACTGCCAATAATTGTATGTAATATGTTTAAAAAAGGAAATCTTTTAAAAATTCTAAAAAACGAACCTGATGCTGTATATTCAATTGTAAAGGAGAAATAATGAGAATAGAACAAATTAACGCAAAAGCCCTTGAGAGAGTAAATTATGACAGATATCTTCTATCTCAAGCAGTGGCAAAAAGAGTAAATGAACTTTTAAACGGAGCAAAACCTTTAATTGATTTACCTAAAAAAAATATGCAACTTACTGAAATAGCAATTATGGAAATTGCTGAAGGTCTTATTAAGGTAAAAGAGATTTGAAAACAGATTTTTTAGAACTGCTTGAAAAAATAAAAAAGGTTAATACAACTGATAAAGCCTCATCTTTGTTGTTATCAAGGGTAAATACTCCAAAAATAAAAAAAGCCCTTGATTTTGCCATAAAAGCTCACGAAGGGCAAAAAAGAAAAAGCGGTGAAGATTATGTAATACATCCTATTTTAGTGGCTACAATAACAAGCTATTTTAACGACAGTGAAGATGTAATTATTGCAGCACTTTTACACGACGTTGTAGAAGACACCTCATATACAATCTACTATATAAAAGATGAATTTGGTCAAAACGTGGCAAATTTAGTAGAAGGACTTACAAAAATTGTAGAAATAAGAGATAACTCTTTAATTCCTTCAACTTCAAATGAAAAGCTTGCAAAAAGTGCATTAACATTTAGAAAAATGTTAATAAGCTCAATAAAAGACATAAGAGTATTATTAATAAAACTTTGTGATAGACTCCACAATATGCTAACACTAGATGCCCTGCCTCCTCACAAACAAAAAAGAATAGCAGAAGAGACGCTTGTAGTTTATACACCTATTGCCCACCGTCTTGGAATTGCAACTTTAAAAAACATACTTGAGGATTTAGCTTTTAAATACCTTTTACCTCGGGAGTACAAAAAAATAGACACTTATATAAAAGAAAACAGAGAACACTTACAGCTTAAATTAAACTCTTTTATTCAAAAAATAGAAAAACTTATGCTTGAAAATGGTTTTAAAGAAAATGAGTTTGAGATAAAAAGCAGAATAAAACACTATTACTCAATTTTTCTTAAAATGCAAAAAAAAGGCATATCTATTGAAGAGGTTTTAGATTTATTAGCTGTAAGAATTATTGTTAAAAAACCACTTGAATGCTATAAAACATTAGGGATTGTACATTTAAACTTCAGACCTCTTATATCAAGGTTTAAAGATTACATAGCTATACCAAAAGAAAACGGATATCAGACAATCCATACAACAGTTTATAATAAAAACTCTATTATAGAAGTACAGATAAGAACTTTTGATATGGACAAAAACGCCGAATTTGGAATAGCAGCTCACTGGAAATATAAACTAAACACAGCTATGCCTAACACAAAATGGATTGAAGATATGAAATTTGATGAAAATATTGAAGATTTTTATGAACTTGCAAAAAACGACCTTTATAGCGACGATATCGTAGTATATTCGCCTAAATTTGACACATTTACTCTTCCTCTTAACGCAACGGCACTTGATTTTGCATATGCAATTCACACTGATATAGGCAACAAAGCCATAAAAGCCTTTGTAAATAAAGAAGAAGTCTCTTTACTTCATCCGCTAAAAACAGGAGATATAGTAAGAATTGAAACAGGCGACGAAATAATCCCAAGATGCAGCTGGATAAATGCACTAAAAACAAGTAAGGCAAAATACGAGCAAAAAAAACTCTGCCGTCAAAAAGAAAAAGAGATAAACAGAAAACTTGCAATTGCAATCTTAAAAGGTATTTTCGATTTAGATTCTTATAAAATAAGAGCTTTAATAAAAGCCAACCATCTATGTGAAAATATTCCGAAAATAGTTGATGATAAAAATTTCTTAAAAGAAGCAGTTAAAAAACTTTATCAAACAATTAAAAAAAGAAATCTTCTTTATTTTAAAAACATAAAACTAAAAGAGTATGAATTTGGAAATATCAGGGTAATTAGCAACAAACCTATTTCAGAAATAGTTTTTAACCACTGCTGCCATCCAAAAACAGAGGATAAAATACTTGGGCTTTTAAACAAAAAAGAAGTTGAAATTCACCATAGATTTTGTAATAATGCCGAAAAAAAATTGACAAAAGCTGTAGCTGTATATGTAGAGTGGATTCAAGATTCTCAAAACAGATTTTTCTTATCAGTAAGACTCCCTAATAAAAAAGGAGAGCTTAGTAAATTTATAAACTTTTTAACAAAATTTAATATTTTTATTCATTCAATTTCTCTTGGAAAAGACTCAAACAACTGCCAACTTGAAATTGAATTTGATAGTAAAAATTATGACAAAATAAAAGAAAAAATAAAAAAAGAATACACCTTAATAGAATTTGTACCAATAAAGGATGCATACAATGGATAAACTAAAAAAACACCCAGACCTTAAAAAAGCAATGGCTGAAATTAAAAGGGGAAGCAGCGAAATAATCGGAATTGAAGATATAGAAAAATTAGTAAATAGATTCTTACATACAGGTGAAAGATTTACCATAAAAGCAGGTTTTGACCCAACAGCACCAGATTTACACTTAGGTCATACAGTTTTACTCCAAAAACTCAAAACATTTCAAAAATATGGAGCAAAGGTTCAGTTTTTAATTGGAGACTTTACAGCTCAAATCGGTGACCCTACAGGCAAAAGTAAAACAAGAAAAATGCTAACTCCTGAAGAAGTTAAAAAAAATGCACAAACTTATAAAGACCAGGTCTTTAAAATACTTGATAAAGACTTAACAGATGTAGTATTTAACTCTGAATGGCTAAACGCCCTTGGAGCTGCCGGAATTGTGGAACTTACCACAACTTACACCGTTGCAAGAATGCTAGAAAGAGACGATTTTGAAAAAAGATACAAATCAAACACTCCAATCGCCATAAGTGAATTTATTTACCCTCTTTTGCAGGGATATGATAGTGTTGCACTAAAAAGTGATATAGAAATTGGAGGGACTGACCAGAAATTTAATCTTCTTATGGGAAGACACCTTCAAAACGTATATAATGTAGGAAAACAGCAAGCAGTTATTATGATGCCTTTATTAGTTGGACTAGATGGCATAAATAAAATGAGTAAATCACTTGGAAATTATGTAGCAATTACAGAAGACCCAAATACTATGTATGCAAAAATATTATCAATCTCAGATGAATTGATGTGGGATTGGTATGAGCTTTTAAGTGACAAATCTATTGAAGAGATAAATGAATTAAAAGAAAAAGTAAAAAACGGAATGAATCCAAAAGTTGCAAAAGAAGCCTTAGCAATTGAAATTGTAGATAGATTTCACGGAAAAGGTGCAGGAATCAAGGCAAAAGAACATTTTGACAAAGTTCATAAAATGGGAGCTATTCCTGATGATATTAAAACGTTTGAAATCAGCCCCATGAATATAGTAGATGCACTTGTAACTACAAAACTTGCTTCAAGCAAATCAGAAGCAAGGCGCCACATAAAAGGCGGAGCTGTAAAAGTAAATCAGGAAAAAATAGACGACCAAAACTTAATGCTTGAAGCTAACAAAGAGTATATTCTTCAAATTGGAAAAAGAAAATTTGCAAAAGCAAAAATAGTATAAAGGAAAAGGATGAATCCTCTAAAAATCGGAAAACACACTATAAAATATCCTATAATACAGGGAGGTATGGGGCTTGGTATAAGCTGGGACAAATTAGCCGGAAATGTAAGCCTTGAAGGCGGGCTTGGAGTTATAAGCGCAGTTGGTACAGGATATTATGAAAATAAAAAATATGCAAAAAAACTTGTAGAAGGAAGACCTCTTTTAGAAAAAGAATTTTATAACCGCGACGCTCTTTTTAAAATTTTTGAAAATGCAAGAAAAATCTGTGGGGATGCACCTCTTGGATGTAATATCCTTTATGCCATAAACGATTACGGAAGAGTTGTAAGAGATGCGTGTGAAGCCGGAGCTGATATAATAATAACAGGAGCTGGACTTCCAACTGATATGCCAGAATATACAAAAGATTTTCCGGATGTTGCGTTAGTTCCTATTGTATCAACAAACAGAGCTTTTAAGGTAATTGCAAAAAGATGGGAAAAAAGATACAAAAGACTGCCTGATGCAGTAATTGTAGAAGGTCCTCTTAGCGGCGGTCATCAGGGATTTAAATATGAAGAGTGCTTTAAAGAGGAAAATCAGCTTGAAAATTTAATTCCAAAAGTAAGAGAGGAAGTCGATAAATGGGACAAAAACATTCCTGTAATTGCAGCAGGAGGAATTTGGTCTCATGAAGATATTATCAAGTTTTTAAATCTCGGAGCTCAGGGAGTTCAGATAGGAACACGTTTTGCATTAACCTATGAGTGTGACGCAAGCGATGAATTTAAAGAGACTCTCTTAAACGCAAAAAAAGAAGATATTATTTTAATGAAATCACCGGTAGGATATCCCGCACGTGGAATTAGAACAAAACTTATAGAAAAAGTTGAAAAAAGGGAAGGTCCAAAAATTAAGTGTATTTCAAACTGCGTATTTCCTTGCAACAGGGGGGAAGAAGCTAAAAAAGTTGGATACTGCATTGCCGACAGACTTGCAGACGCTTATGAAGGCGACCTTGAAAACGGACTTTATTTTAGCGGGGCTTATGCATATAAGGCAGATAAACTTATGCACGTTAAAGAGCTTATAAGAGAATTAGTTGGAGAATAATGAAGAAAATAATTTTTTTATTTCTTTTTTCTTTTTTGCTTGCGTGTAATACCACTTCGAAAAACAACGCTTATCACGACTATTACAAATATCAGCAGATGTATATTGAAAGTCTTTTAGACAATGACAAAAATAATCAGATAAAAGCCTTAAAAGAGCTTATAGAGTGCGGGAAATATTTAGATTTTAACATAAAAGCCTATAAAAACAGGCTAAAAGAGCTAACCCAGATAAAAAAACAATCCGATTTTTCAAGATATATAAAAATACACTCCACAAACCCTTTAAGAATAACAATTCCAAAAACAAAAGTAAAACATTTTACAATAAAAAACAGAAACTCCTATAAAGAAGTAATTGATATCAAAAACGCCATTACCCCTAAATTTATAAAAAGAAAATTTGGAAAAATAACTTTAAGAATAGCACAGTTTGATAAAAACACTGTAAGAATAGTTTATAGTTCATCAAAACCATTTTATTTTAAATATAAAATATTAAAAAATAAACTTTATGTAGAATTAAATCCTAAAAAAACAACTCCTCCCATAAAAAAAGCAAATATTAAAAAAACGGCTTTTAAAAATAAAAAAATAATTGTAATAGACCCGGGACACGGAGGAAAAGACAGCGGAGGAATCGGAATTGGAAAAAGATACGAAAAATATGCCGTCTTAGCTATTGCAAAAAAGCTAAAAAAATATCTCTCTCAAAAAGGATATATTGTTTATCTAACAAGAGAAAAAGATATTTTCATTCCGCTTAAAAAAAGAACACATTTTGCAAATTTAAAAAAAGCCGACCTTTTTATTTCACTGCACTGCAATATTGCCCCAAAACATTTAAAATCTCCACACGGAATTGAAACATATTATCTCTCTCCTACAAAAAACGAAAGGGCAATTGAGGTTGCAAGACTTGAAAATAAAGAGATAAAAGGACTAAATTACCTTGACCAGAGGGTGATTTTGAATTTTTTAAATAAAGACAGAATGATTGATTCACAAAAACTTGCAATTGATATTCAAAACAATATGCTAAAAAATCTAAGAAAAAAATACTTTAACGTAAGAGACGGTGGTGTTAGACCTGCTCCTTTTTGGGTGCTTGTCGGAACTCAAATGCCCTCAATTTTAATAGAAATGGGATATCTGACAAACCCCGTAGAAGCAAAAAGACTTTTTAATAAAAAATATCAAAACGAACTTGCAAAAGGAATTGCAAAAGGGGTTGAAGAATATTTCAAAAAAAACCCTTAATTGATTAACTCAAATTCTTTTGTTTCAAAATTATAATTATAAACTTTTGC
>Ga0256836_1000609_pt1 | contig 18143 bp, 14 predicted proteins | sample 4561380metaG_FD_185974 | JGI IMG/M metagenome (GOLD analysis project Ga0256836, IMG submission 185974) | Hydrothermal vent microbial communities from Guaymas Basin, Mexico - 4561-380 | ecosystem: Environmental > Aquatic > Marine > Hydrothermal vents | place: Mexico: Guaymas Basin | collected...
TATAGACATCAAAAGTTTATTTTTTTCAAAAAAGTTTTTATCCTTTTGAAGTAGTTCTATAATCTTATATAGAATTGTTTTTAGACTTTCTATTTTATCTTTATTTAGTAATGGTGTTATTATTTCCAAATCTTCAGATAATCCCTCAAAATTTTTTAAGATAGAATCCATTTCTGATAGATATATAAATTCCTCAATTCTATATAACTTATCAGGTAAAGAATTTTTTACTTCAACTCTTTTGTTTTCTTCAGCCTTTAATTTATCAAAATATCCTTCTTTTTTGAGTTTTTTCCATTCTTTTATGAGTTCATCTATTTCACTTTGTTTTAAAAGTATATATCCATAGGTGTCTATTACTTCTTTATATTTTATATCTTCCAATGAGTCTTCAATTTTATCTAAAGTATCTGTGGATTTATCCTCTTCTGTTTCAATCCCATGCTCTTTTTTATAAAAATCTAAGTCAGCTTTAATTTCATATAGAGAAAATAGAAGATCTTTATAATTTACTTCTCCTATATCAAGAATTACCTCTTCACCAGATATTTCCATGTTTTCTAATCCAGAAAGTAAATGCTGACCCATTTCTTTAAGTATTTCTATAGCAGATAGTAAAAAAAATTTTATACTTTTAAAATCAGGGTATTCTATAATGGTTTCCACAGAATATTTTATTGCTTCTAAGAATTCATTAAACTCTTTTATTTCAAGCTGTGTTCCTTTATCATATATATCTGAAATAATTTGATAAACTATATCCCATTTTTCATCATCTATAATTCTTTGTAGTTTATCAAAATTATCCATTATTAAATCAATAGTTTGTGTTACTATTTCTATTTTTTCCTTTTTTATTTTTATTTTCATATTTTTGCCCTTTTTTATATTATTAATAAGGTTTTGTTTTTATAATTAATTTTTTCTTGTTTTATTATTATATTTTTGTAATAATTATAAAATAATAATAAATTTTTATTATTCAAATCTTTTTCCAGAAAAATATTAAAACCTTTTTCTTTAATCTTTGAAATAAAAATTAGGGTATCTTTTTCTAATTTATAATTTAAATTTAAATAAGCTTTTAAATTTAATTTTTCTTTTTTAAAAAATGTATTAATGTTAATTTCTGTTATAAGAAAACAGCTCTTATCATTACATATGTATATATCAAAAGATATATTATCAATAGTTAATTTCTTTTTAGTTTTTATTACATTATTAGCTGGTATAGAATAAACTTTTTTTATCTTATTAATTTTAAAAACAACATTATTTTTAAAAGAGATTAAAAGCAACTCTTTTTTATTATTTAAAACAGCATCAATAAATCCTTTTTCTATAATTAAAGCAGTATTTTCCCTTTCTATTATCAAATATGTTTCTTTATATCTATTGATATTTGCCACTTTTATTTTCTTTTTTCTATATTTTGGAAATTTTTGAGATATATTTTGTGTATTAACTAGTTCTTTTTCATCTATACTTATACTTTTAGATATTTTGTTTGATATATTGTTAATTTGTCCAATATATCCAATTGTAGAATTATAATATATAAATATAACATTTCCTTTACTATCAGGATTAATAATTGGAATTATTTTATTATCATAAACAAATAAGGCATTATTTAAAGAGGTTAATATAGATTCATTTTTTATATCTTTAATTCTTAATATATCTACAAGATTAAATTTTATTTTCATAACTTTATACCTCTAATAATCTTTCTTCAATGTAGTTTATAATACCATTTTTTAGAGGCAGAAATAGATTTATATTTGCATCTACAATATGAATTTGTGATATTATTTCTCTTAAATTCACATCAATTATAGACATTTCATTATTTAATGTATCTATATAGTTAGAGATTAATGTGGTTATATTTTTTACTTGATATAATATTCCTAAAATTCCTTTTTGCTGTTTTTTATTTTGAGATATAATATATGAAAGTACAATGGTTATATTACTTAATTTTATAGTTTCATGTTGTAGGATATCAATCTCATATTTAATTGTAGATATATAATTTGATAATGTATTTATTTTTAATTTTAAATTAGAGAATTCAGAGGATAAATCTTTAATTTTATTTAATTCTTTGGATAATTCTTTTAAATATTCTTTAACTTTTTCTTTTAATTCTTCAAATATTTTTGCCATATTTTTTTCTTTTAGTTCATCTTTTGATGTTTTAGTATTGTTGTAAAATATTTCTATTTCTTTGATAATTATATTTATATCAGAAATCATAAATTCTAATTTATCATTAGGTTCTATTTTAAATTTTAGATTTTCTTTTAGTTTTTGTTTAATATTATCAATCTTTTTGATAGAGTTGTTTAATTTTTCTATAGAATCTAATATTTCCTTTTCAAATATTAATATAGCCTCAATATTTTCGGCATCTTCTACAGATAGATTTAAATTAAGTTTTAGGACATCTATAGATTCTTCAAACTCGGTTTTTGATAAATCGGAAAAGTAAAAATCATTTATTTCATCTAAGCTTTGAGATAGATTGTAAAGAATCATAGAACTATTTAAGTAAAATAGATTTAAAGATTCTAAAGAATTTTTTAAAGAGTTTAATACAGAAATAGGAGAGTAGTTTTTATTATCTTTTTCTTGCGAAAATGGAACTATATTATCTGTTTCTACAATTTCAATTTTTATATTTTCTACTTCTTTTATTTTTTCTTGATTATTTATTTTTTTTGCCATTTTTTATCTCCTTTTTTATTCTATTATATAGTCAGATTTTTTAATTTTTATATTTTTTTTATCACTTCCTATAAAAATCTTGGCTTCTACGTCTAGGCTATTTTTAAAATATATGTCTAATATTATGTTTTCTTTATTTTCTTTATGAATTGTAGTTTTCAATAAAGAATATATTTCTTGGCTTATATCTATTATAGCAAATTCTATATCTATTTTTTCGTCATTTACTTTTTCTATTTTTAGAGTTATCCTATTTTTTGTTAACTTATTTCTAGGATATTCTAGAATTTTTCTATTATTTAAAAATAACACAAAATTGAAATAATACAAATTGTTTTTTATAAAATCTTCAAATAGAGAATATTTAGGTTTTCTTAATGTTTTTAGAATAATATTGTAATTCTCAATAGTTGAAGGGATAAAGCCTATAAGAGAAAAAATATTTTTCTTATTAAAATCACGAATCTCATTGAAAGTTTCTAGAATAATTTCAGTTATATTTATAGAAATGAAATCAAGATTATCTGATGTCGGTATGGCTATTATTTTAGATGTTTTTTTATCAAAAAGACTATTTTCATGTAAAGAGATAAAATTATGAAATAGATATTTAAATAAAATTTTTTTAATTCTATCTTTAGATGTTAGATTTTTTTCTATTTTTTTTACAATCAACTTTTCTATTTTATCAATTATATTGATATTTTTTAGTTCTTTATTAGTGTATAAATAGATTGTTTTTCCTATACCATCGTAAATATCAATTTTATCTATCTTTAGTTTTGATTTAGCAATGAATTCGATAAAGTCATAAAGATTAAAAATATATATATTTTTAAGAAAATTTAACTCTTTTAATATTTTTAATAAATTAGAAATAGCATTTAAAGGTATAGGTTTTAATCCTATATAAATAATATCTTTTTCATTTTTAATATAATTTTCTTTTATATTAAGAAAAATAGATCTAACAATACTTAATCCATCAATGGTTATATTTCTTTTTGTTATTTTTTCTTTTAGAAGAAGATAATTTATGTCTATTTCATTTTTTTCTAAGAATTCTAAAAAGAATCTTTCTTTACTATTAAAGATACTATGTATGTCTATTATTTCAAATTTATCCTTTTTACAAAGATAAATATTATTGAAATAAAACCATATATATATCATCTCAACTTCCTATTTTTTATGTTTTATTAATATCGCTAACACAACTCTTGTATAATCAAAATTTCCCAAAGAGTTTTTTTTATATTCATCTATTAATTTCCCAAAATTTGGGGCTTCAGCTAATGCTACATTATTTCTTATTGGAGGAAGTATTTTATCTTCACCAAAACTCTTTTTTAATTTTTCAAGGAAAAATTTTCCTATATTTGTTCTATGATTAAAAAATGTCGGAAGAATACCTAAAATTTCTATATCAGGATTATACTCTGTTTTTATTTCATATATAAAATCAACAACTTCTTCTACACCATTTATTGATAGAAAATTTGTTAGTGTTGGAATAATAACCTCTTTTGAAGCAACTAAAGAAAGAGTTGTTAAGAATTCTAAAGATGGGGGAGTATCTATAAAAATAAAATCAAAATTATCTATAAAATAGGAATATATAAGTTGTTTTAAAGCATAGGGATTGAAAGAGTTTGGGGTTAAATTCTTTTCATATTCTTCTAAAAATTTACCCCCACCTGTTATATACAGATATTCATTTTTTTTGAAAATTATACTATCAGAATATTTATTAATATCAGTTAATGATTTAACAAATAAAGGAGATACATTATTTTTTGTTATTCCCAAGTGAAGTAAGGCATGTCCCTGAGGATCCATATCTATTATTAGAGTTTTATATTTCTTTTTAGAAATGAGTCCAGCAATATTTACACATGATGTAGTTTTACCACAGCCACCCTTTTTATTTGTTAAAGCAATTATCCTAATTTTTTTCATACTTTATCCTTTGTTTTTAATTTTCTTTTCTGCAATTTATATGCCAGATTTATATAATAGATTTTACTGAACAAATTTTTTATTTTATTATATATAATTTTATAAAATTTTTCTACTAAGGCCCCATAGCTCAGGTGGATAGAGCGACGCCCTCCTAAGGCGTAGGTCGCAGGTTCAAATCCTGCTGGGGCTATTTTTTTTATATAAATGAGGATTTTCAAGAAAATATAGTATTTCTAAAGAAAATATAAGAGTCATTGAAACGTAATATATCCAGGATAATATGATTATAATAGAAGAGAGCGATCCATATACTAAGTTTAGATTTGTTATTTTTGTTATATATATAGCGTAAAGAAATTTAGCTATAGACCATAAAGTAAAGAATATTGTAGCAGCAATAAGTTGGTTTATTATTTTTACTTTTATATTTAAAAAGAATTTTATAGTAAGAATATAAAATATGAGAAAAATAGAAAATGATATATAATTTATATTAGAAAGAGTAGATATAATAAAATTAGATAATGGTAAAGTTTTTTTTAAAAATATAAATAGTTTATTTATATAAACAGATGAGTATATAAGGTTAGTAAATGTAAGATGTAAAATTTCAAATATGAAATTAGAGATAAAAATAACAAGTATTATTGAAATAACAAAAAGTGAGCTTAATAGTTGAACTTTAATTAAATGTCTATTAGGGAGATTAAATACTTTTCTATAAATTGTTTGAAGCATATTAAATATTACTCCACTAATAAACGGAAGAAAAAGTAGATTAATTAAAGTAAAGGATGTTGAAAGAGTATGGTTTATTAAATTTTTTTCTATCCACTCTTTAGTTAAAAAAGGGACAACTTCAGATAAGTTATTTATGATTAAATTAATTGTATTAGATGAACTATGTAAAAAAAGTTTAAATAGTATATTTAATACTATTATACTAAAAGTAGTAAATGGAATTATAGAAAGTAGAAAGTAATAAGATATTGATGCAGAATAAGAAAAACCGCTATCATTTATAAATTTTAAAATAGAGTTATAAATAAGTAGGAAAGTGTTTGATAAGAAATTATACAATTTTCTTTTTATAAGAATTAATATTTTTATTTTTTTATTCATAAACCTTAACTTTAATAATAAAATTATTGTTAATTTCCAAAATAAAATAATATTTTTCAATAAAAAATAACAAGAAAGATAATATGAAAGGAATAGTTTTAGCAGGTGGAAGTGGTACTAGACTTTATCCTATAACATTAACAACAAGTAAACAGCTTTTACCTCTTTATGATAAACCTATGATATATTATCCTCTTTCAATTTTATTTGAGGCAGATATTAGGGAAATAGTTATTATTTCAACTCCTAAACATATAGATTTATATAAAGAGCTTTTAGGTACAGGGGAAGACTTTGGGGTTAAGTTTTATTATGTAATACAACAGGAACCAAGAGGTATAGCTGAAGCTTTTTTGATTAGTGAAGATTATATAAAAGAAGAAAATGTAGCTCTTATTTTAGGAGATAATGTTTTTTATGGAGATATAATCTATGATATAATAGAAAAAGGGAAAAAAATAAAAGAAGGAGCGTTAATTTCTGCATATTATGTAAAGGATCCGCAAAGATATGGAATTGTAGAATTTGATAAAGAAGGAAAACCTTCAAAAATTGTAGAGAAACCAAAGAACCCAAAAAGTAATTATGCAGTAATGGGACTTTATTTTTATGATAAAAATGTTATTTACTATGCTAAAGAACTTAAACCTTCTCAAAGAGGAGAACTTGAGATAACAGATTTAAATAATATATATTTAGAAGAAGGAAAATTAAATGTAATAAAAATAGATAAAGGTTTAGCTTGGCTTGATACAGGAACACCTTCTTCTCTTCTTGAAGCAGCTAATTTTATAGAGACAATACAAAATAGACAAGGTTTAATGATTGCAGCTTTAGAAGAAATAGCATATTTAAAAGGTTTTATTACGTTAGAGAAGTTAAAGGAAAGAGCAAAGTATTTTGAAAATAGTGAATATGGAAAATATCTATTAAGAAGAATAAAGGAGTTTGAAAATGAAATATAAACTTTTTATTTATGGTTTATTATATATAATTTTTATAAATACACAAATTTTTTCACAAGTTTTTAATTCAAATATTGATTTTTCAGTTTCTCAAAATAAGAATACTAATTTGGTAAAAAAATTAGATTCCTTAAAAACTATTAAAAATATAACTGGAAACGAACAAGTTTCTTCTTTTAAATATTCTTCTCCTTCTATAATTACACAAATAGATACATCCTATTATGATAGTCTGATTATGCAGTCTTTATTGAGTAGGTTTTTATATAGAAATTCTTTAATGAAGAAAATAAAGATTTTTGGAGAGCAGTTCTTTCTTTTTAATAGGGATGGATTTATTCCAAGTATAATAGGTCCTGTTCCTGAGGATTATGTTTTTGGGCCGGGTGATGAATTTTCTATATATTTATGGGGAGAAGTTCAAAAGGTATATAATGTGAAAGTGCAAAAAGATGGATCTATTTTTTTACCATATATAGGAAAAATTGTTGTTTCAGGATTAACTTATGATAAATTAAAAAAGAAATTAACATATAGACTAACAAAAGTATTTTCTACGTTAAATTATGGTAAAAGTTCTGCAACAACATTTTTAGATATTATAATGACTAAATATAGATCTATAAAAATTTTTGTTGTAGGAGAGGCTTTAAATCCAGGAGCTTATACTTTATCTGGTTTTACAAATATTTATTCCGCAATATACTTTACAGGAGGTCCTTCTAAAACAGGAAGTTACAGAGAAATTTTAATAAAAAGGAATAAAAAAATAGTTGAAAAGATTGATCTTTATGATTTCCTGATTTATGGGAACATAAAATCAGATTTTAGGTTAAAAGATGGTGATATTATAGTTTTTACCCCTCGAAAAAAGTTAGTAAAAATTAAAGGAGCTGTTTTAAGAGAGTTTACTTATGAATTGAAAGAAAATGAAACTTTAGGAGATTTAATAAAATTAGCCGGAGGTTTAAAATCTACAGCTAATATAGAAAATGTGAGAATTACAAGAATAATAACAGATTCTAATTTTTATAAAGAGAATAAAAAGGAAATATTTTTAAGTTTTAAAAATAGAGAAGAGTTATATGATAGTGATTTTCTTTTATATGATAATGATGAAATATATATTCCCGAGATTTATATAAAACCAAAAAATAGAGTTATAGTAAAAGGGCAGGGTATTAAATATCCGGGTACTTATGCAATAGATGATAGTATTAAAACATTAAAAGATATCCTCAAAGTATCTGGTGCAAAGAAAGATATTATTGATAAAATTATAATTTTAAGAAGAATAAGAGAGGGAAAATATAAAGCTATTTTATTAAATATAGAAGAAGGTAATAATTTTCAACTAAAAAATGAAGATATAATATATACATTTCTTCAACGAGAGTTCTTTATTTATCCAAAAATTAAAATAATGGGAGCCGTTAATCGTCCAGGAATGTATAATTATTATAAGGATTTAACAGTGTCAAAATTACTTGTTTTAGCTAGAGGTTTCAGATATGATGCTGATACCACCTATGTTGAGGTAAATAGAATAGATAGAAACTCAGATAGATTATATGTTAATATAGCAAGGTTAAAGTATGATAGAAATTTAAATTTATTGGAAGGTAAAGAGTTAAAATTATTACCAGGAGATGTTGTAATTGTTAGAGTAAATCCTAATCTAGTTACACCTAAATTAGTTAAGATATATGGAGAAGTAAGATACCCAGGAGAATATTTACTAACAAATAATACAGAACGGATAAGCGATTTAATAGAAAGAGCAGGAGGTGTTAAATCTTCAGGTTATTTAAAGGCTGGAGTTTTATGGAGAGATTCTATAAAAGTTAATATAGATTTGGAAAATGCATACAAAAATCCTAAATCACCGGATAATATAATATTAAAAGAGGGAGATTCTATTTATATACCAAAACTTGAATATACAGTAAAAGTAGAAGGCGAAGTTCAATTCCCATCTTTAATTGTATGGAGAAGAGGAAAAGGAATTGACTATTATATATCCCAAGCAGGAGGATTTACAGAAAATGCTGATCCAGATAGGGTTGTTGGTTATCAGCCTAATGGAAAGAGGATAATTCAAAGAACATGCTGGTTTGATGATAGAGTAGAACCAGGAGCATATATATATGTTCCTAAAAGAAAAAATCAAAGATTTGATTGGTCCTATACACTTTCTATTATAAAGGATATTGTTGGAATAGTTTCTTCTGCTGTTACTACAGCTTATTTAATATATACAATACAAAATAATGATGATAATAAGTAAGTAATTATAAAAGTATCAAAGTTTTTAGCATTTTCTTTTTTGATTTTTATCTCCCTTACTTTTGCAAAAGTAGGGCTTTTTTTTATTTTCTCTTTTCTATATAAAAAATTAAATTTTGAAATATTATAAAAAAAAATTATTTTATGGGTATATTGGGAGAGTGTTGATGGAAGTAATAATCAAAAAGAATAATTTTAAAGGTGGTGTTCATCCGCCGGAATATAAGTATTTTACAGAACATAAATCTATAGAAAATTTTCCATTACCAGAAAAAGTATATCTTTTACTTCAACAACATATAGGAGCTCCTGCAAAGCCAATTGTTAAAGTTGGAGATAAAGTAAGAACAGGAGAGTTAATAGCAGAAGCCTCTGGTTTTATTTCAGCAAATATTCATGCTTCTATATCTGGAGAAGTAACAGGATTTAAAGAATTTATCGTACCATTTGGGGCAAAGGTTCAGGCTATAGAAATAACATCAGATGGGGAAGACAATTGGGTTGAATTAGATAAAAGAGAATGGCAAAGATTATCTCCTAAAGAAATTATAGAATTAGTGAAAGAGAAAGGTATTGTAGGAATGGGAGGAGCAACGTTCCCAACACATGTTAAACTCTCTCCTCCTCCAGAAAAAAAGATAGATACTTTAATTATAAATGGTGTAGAATGTGAGCCTTATTTAACAGCAGACCATAGATTAATGCTTGAAGAAGCTGATAAAATAATAGATGGTATAAAAATTTTAATGTATGTATTGGGAGTGGATAAGGCTTATATAGGTGTAGAAGCAAATAAGATGGATGCAATTGAACATTTAATAGAAAAAACAGCAAACGATCCTATAGAAGTTGTTGCTCTTGAGGTCAAATACCCTCAAGGAGCTGAAAAACAACTTATATATGCAATAACCAAGAGAGAAGTTCCTTCAGGAGGTCTCCCAGCAGATGTTGGCGTTGTAGTTCAAAATGTTGCTACAGCCAAAGCGATTTATGATGCGGTTGTTGAGGATATACCTTTGATTGAAAGAATAACAACAGTAACAGGATCTATTGTAAAAAATCCAACAAATTATAGAATAAGAGTAGGGACGTTAATATCTTCAATTTTGGATACTGTAGGGGTTGAATATGAAAATATTGCTAAATTAATTATGGGTGGCCCTATGATGGGGTTAACCCTTTATACTGATAACTTTCCTCTTCTTAAGGCAAATAATGGAATATTAGTTTTATCTAAGGATGAGGTAAAAAGAGAAGAAGAGTATCCTTGTATTTCATGTGGAAGATGTGTTGATGTATGTCCTATGAATTTACTTCCAACTATGATAGCGTCAAGTTATAGGAAAAAGGAAATAAAATTAGCAGAAAAATTAGGAGCATTGGATTGTATTGAATGTGGTTCATGTTCATATATTTGCCCAGCTAAAATTCCATTGGCTCAACAGATAAAATTAGCTAAAAAGAGAATAATAACTCTTAAGAAAAAGGCTAAATCTTAGGAGAAAATAAAATGGGTGTAGGTAAATTGGTAGTAGGTCCAGGGCCTCATATTAGAGATAGAGATGATGTTAAGACTATAATGTGGTGGGTTGTAATTTCTCTTATGCCAGCTTTAATAGCAAGTGTTTTATTTTGGGGGATAAGACCCCTTATTATGACATTAATAAGTGTTGTAGTTGCTGTAGGTAGTGAATATTTGTTTTCAAAGCTTTTTAATTTGCCTATTAGAATAGATGATGGATCAGCAGTTATAACAGGAATATTATTAGCTTTTAATGTAACTCCAAATGCTCCATGGTGGATTTTTGCTGTAGGTTCTTTTTTTGCTATTGTTTTTGGTAAGATGGTTTTTGGCGGATTAGGATACAATCCTGTGAATCCTGCTTTAGCAGGTAGAGCATTTTTAATGGCTTCTTGGCCAGTTATAATGACAGCTGACTGGATCCCAGCAAATTTTTTATTTAAAGGTCCTATGGGAGGTATAGATGGCTTTACTTCAGCAACTCCTTTGAATGTGTATAAATATAATCAATTAACAATAGATCAATTAAAAGAGGCTTTAATGCCTTTATTTATAGGGAATGTTGGAGGAGTTTTAGGAGAAACATCTGCTATAGCTCTTTTAATTGGGGCAGCTATACTATTTTATAAAAAGATAATCTCTTGGAGAATTCCTTTTACTTATATAGGAACAGTTTTTATTTTAGCATGGATATTTCAAAAAAGTGGGGCTCAATTTACAAAAGACTTTTGGGTTGAGCCTATGTTTCATGTATTAGCTGGAGGATTAATTTTAGGGGCATTTTTTATGGCAACCGATATGGTTACATCTCCAATAACACCAAAAGGACAAATTATTTTTGGTGTAGGGTTAGGGGTTTTAACTTATTTAATAAGAAGATTAGGAGGTTATCCAGAAGGAGTGTCTTATTCTATTCTTTTAATGAATTTGACTGTACCATTTTTAAATAAACTAACAATACCTAGAATATTTGGCCATAAGGATAAAAAATAGAGAGGCGGGGAATTTTATGAATAAAGAAATGTTGAATAATATATTAAAATTCTCTTTAGTTTTAGTGATAGTTGGTATGGTTGCCGGAGGTAGTTTATCTTTTGTTTATTTAAAAACAAAATCAAAGATAGAAGAACAACAAAAGAAGGAAGAATTGGCGGCTAAGAATGTAATTTTTAAAGATAAAGGGTATGTTTTTAAAAAAATAAAAAAAGAAGGAATTGAATATGAAGAAGTATATAAAAATGGGAAATTAGAAGGATATTTATTTAAAGCGTATGGCCCAGGATATTCATCAGTAATTGTTACTTTAGTAGGTGTTGATACAAATTTTAATATAAAGGGAATTGTTATTTTATCACAGGCAGAAACCCCGGGTCTTGGAGCAAGAATAAAAGAGGTTAAAAGTGATAAATATATTTTTAACTTTTGGAAAAAGAAAAGTGAAAACACAAAACCTTGGTTTGAAGAGCAATTTGAAGGGCTTAATGCTTTAAGTTTAAAGTTAATTAAGGGTGGAAAAGAATATAAAGATTTGGATGATAAAGCAAAAGAAAAGTTAAAAAAGAAAAATGAGATAACTGCTTTATCAGGAGCTACAATATCTTCAAATGCAGTATTAAGTAGTATTAAAGCTAAGGCTGATAGTTTGTATAAAATTTTGAAAAAGTAGAGGAATATACCATGGCAAAGATAAAAGAGTTAATAAAAGATGGTATTTGGAATAAAAATCCTGTTTTAGTTCAAGCAATAGGTCTTTGTCCAACATTAGCGGTAACAACATCCTTAAAAAATGGTTTTTATATGGGTGTAGCCTCTACTTTTGTTTTAGTAGGATCAAATGTTATAATCTCAATAATAAAATCTTTTATTCCTGCAAAGGTTAGAATACCAGTATATATAACAGTAATAGCCTCATTTGTAACATTAGTGCAACTTTTTGTATCTGCATATTTACCAGAACTTAATAAGACACTGGGGATTTTTATACCATTAATTGTTGTAAATTGTATAATTTTAGGGAGAGCTGAGGCTTTTGCTTCAAAAAATGGAGTTTTTGATTCTTTGATAGATGGAGTTTCTATGGGTATAGGTTTTACATTAGCACTTATGATAATGGCAGGTATAAGAGAATTTTTAGGTGCAAATAAACTATTTGACTTACTTGTAATACCGGGTTTTGAGCCTGCTGCAGCAATGATATTACCTGTTGGTGGATTTTTAACAATGGGTGTTCTTATTGCTATAATGAATTATATAAATATGAAAAAGAGGTAGATTAAATGGATTTGGGAACACTTCTTCAAATAACAATAGCGGCAATTTTTATAAATAATTTTGTTTTATCAAGATTTTTGGGATTATGTCCTTATTTTGGAGTTTCTAAACAGGTTGATAGTGCAATAGGGATGGGGCTTTCTGTAATATTTGTAATGACAATAGCAGCAACAGTTACATGGCCTATCTATTATTTTGTTTTAAAGCCTTTGGGAATAGATTTTCTTCAGACAATAGTTTTTATTTTAGTTATAGCTTCTTTAGTTCAATTGGTGGAGATGGTAATCCAAAAGGTTTCTCCTTCTTTATATGAATCATTAGGAATTTATCTTCCTCTTATAACAACAAATTGTGCTATATTGGGAGTGACTGTTTTAAATATAAGTGAGAGTTATAATTTTATAGAATCTGTAGTTAATGCCTTTGCTTCAGGTGTTGGTTTTACACTTGTTTTAATATTAATGTCAGGTATAAGAGTTAAATTAGAAGATACCCCATTACCAGAGTATATGAAGGGGCTACCGCTTGCTTTTTTTGTAGGAGCAGTAATGGCTTTAGCATTTATGGGATTTTCAGGTTTTAAGATTTAAAAAAAACAAGGTAGGGTAAATTATGAATATAATAGTATTATATTCAATTTTAACTTTAGCCATAATGGGACTAATAATAGGAATATTATTAGGTATAGCTAGTGAAATTTTTAAAGTTGAAGTTGATCCTAGAGTAGAAAATATAGAAGAAATTCTTCCAGGTTTAAATTGTGGAGCTTGTGGTTATCCTGGATGTTCAGGGTATGCAAAGGCTATAGTAAAAGGAGAAGCACCTATAAGTTTATGTACGCCTGGTGGTCCAGATGTTCAAGAAAAAATACAAAAAATAATGGAGGAAAATTCTTAATATGGCAAGTAAAAAAGTTGCTATAGTAAAGTGTGTCGGTGATAGAAGAGTAGCAAAAGAAAAATATGAATATTTAGGATATGAAAGTTGTGAAGCAGCTGTAATGCATTTTAATGGTCCAAAGGAATGTTATTTTGGATGTATAGGTTTGGGAGATTGTGTAGAAGCTTGTCCTTTTGATGCTATGTATATGAGTGAATTTGCTTTACCTGTTGTTATTGAGGATAAATGTATAGGTTGTGGAGAATGTGTAAAGGCATGTCCCAAGGGAATAATGGAGTTAATAGATAGGGATCAAAAAGTGTATGTCAAATGTTCTTCTCATGAACCAGCGAAGGTAACAAATCAGGTATGTAATAATGGGAAAAAAGGGGATGAAAAACTAGGTGGGTGTATTGCTTGTGGATTGTGTGAGAAAAATTGTCCTCACGATGCTATACATGTTATAGACAATCTTGCAGTTATTGATTATGAAAAATGTACTTCCTGTGGAATATGTGTGCAGAAATGTCCTACAAATGTAATAATAGATATGCTTCCTTCAAGACCAAAGGCTTATATTGGGCCTAATTGTGTTGGATGTGGTTTGTGTAAGAAGGTTTGTCCAACAAATGCTATAAGTGGAGAACTAAAGGAAAAACATGTTGTCGATCCAGATAAATGTATTGGTTGTGGGGAATGTATTGAAGCATGTCCTCCTAAGATAAAGGCTATATCTTTCATTGGAAGCTACGATGAAATAGATAAATAATTTATTATCTTTTTCTCCTTTATTTTTCTCTTTTTTTTTTTTATTTTCTATAACAAATCGTATTTAAGCGATTAATTAATTTGGTATTTTATGGAAAAAATTAATAAAATTTTAAAAAAGGAGATGCTATGAACATAAATAAAAGTATGTTTAGTTTTTATACTAATATTTCTTCTTTTATACTAATATTTCTTTTAAATTTAAATGTCTTCTTAAATGCGCAAACAGTACCTTTTCATGATAGACTTCATTATGATTCTTTGAATTTAGTTCCTAATAATATTAGGGTAAATCAAGTAGGGTATTTGCCTGATGATAGGGGTAAACGTGCTTTTGTAACTGCTTATGGAGATTATCAACCAAAAGAAGGGGATCCTTTTTATATTATTGATGCTTATACAAAAGAGGTGGTTTATGAGGGAAAACTTAAAGATTCGGGATATGATTTTTTTAGAGGTTCGTGGTATATTCAGGCTTATTATAATTCAATAACAGCTTGGGATCCACCTTATCCTTTAGTTGCTAATTATGGAGATGAACATATTTATTATGCAGAGTTTGGAGATTTTACTCAAGAAGGAACATTCCAGATTGTATGTAATGGAGATACCTCTTGGACTTTTAGAATAAGTAAATACTTATTTAATGATTTATTAAATACAGAACTTAAATTTTTAGCATTTCAAAGATGTGGTCCTGATCCTTCATGGGCGCATGGCCCTTGTCATACCCATGATGGGGATTATTTGGGAGAAGAGTTTGATGGTGCTTTAGTTGGCGGTTGGCATGACTGTGGAGATCATCCTAAATTTGCCTTAACTTTAAGTTATACAGCTTTTATGCTTTCGGTTTTATCTGCAGTTTTTGAGGATAAATTAAATGATCAATATAATGCAGCAATGAATGATACAATATTTACAGATGGTATTCCAGATTTAATGTATGAGGCTTATAGAGGGACACAGTATATATTAAGACTTCTTGAGGTTTCAAAAAAGAAAGGAATTTGGCCTGATGATATGTACCATACAGTAGGAGATGGAGATTATGATCATTCATGGTGGGGAAGGCCAGAATGGCAGGATCAAGTACCTCAAAGTCAAGGTGGAAGGCCAAGACCAGTAGTAGCAGGTGCAGGGGCTGAGGTTGCAGCAAAGTTCGGTGCAGCTCTTGCTTTCTTTGGAGGTGTTTGGAAAAAATATGATCCAGAATATGCCCAGAAATGTATTGATGCAGCAGAGGAACTTTATGAATATGCTAAAAATCATTTAAGTTCTCAAACAACTCATGGAGCTTACTATAGAAGTAATGGTAGATTTGATGATGAAATGGCAGCAATCACAGTAGGACTTTTATATGCAACAGGAGATGAGAAGTATAAATATGATCTATTAGAAAATACAGATTATGGTCGTGCTACTAGTTATGAGTGGAATGCTTATCTTTTTCCTGGGGGTTGGCTTGCTATGAATGGAGATGGAGGCTTTTATCCGGGAGGTTGGGTTCAAGATTGGGAAAATATCTATGCAATGGTTTTATATGCTTTTAAAAAGTTAATTCTTCCAGATATTGAAACAGCAAGAAAATATAATTTTACAGATGATGAATACAATAATTATTCTGTAAGAATAGCTTATGCATACTTAAAAAATCTTCAAGATGGGGGATTAATTGCTGATTATAGTGATCCTACAGCAGGTGCCACTACAATGGCTGAACCTTATAATTTACCTACATTTTCTATGGATTGGGGATTTAATAGATATAATTTAGGTATATCTATTGCTGGTTTTTTCTTTATTGATGCTTTTGAAGGACAGACATTTGCGGTTGTAGAAGACTTACAAAATACAAATGAATGTAGAGGTAAAACAGAAATAGATTTTAATGATTGGGCATGGTTAAGGAATTTTGCAGTAAGACATCTTGATTATATTTTAGGATTAAATCCATGGGATGTCTCTTTTGTTATGGGTGTTGGGACAAAAAATTTAAATCATCCTCATAATAGGACAGCCTCTGCTGAACTTTTAAATAATGCAGCTGAACCTTATGATTATACTCCACCTGTAGGAGCATTGATGGGTGGTGTAAATCCTTCAAGTACTAATGTATTGAAAGAGGATGCTCAGGATTATACAGTTGATGAAACATGTGTTGATTATTCTATGGTACTTCTTGGAATGACATTAACTCATGCAGTAAAACTTCCACCAGATACAATACCTCCAGGTATTAAAAATTTAAGATATACTCAAGTATCAGAAAATACAGAACTTATTTCATGGGAAACAACAGAATTATCAAAAGATACTCTATTCTTAGCAGCATCAAAAGAAATTTTAGAAGCCTATTTAAATGGAAATACAGCAGCAGGAGAATTTGTTTATAAGTTAGTTTCAAAAAAGGATGAAAATGCTATTAGTGACTTTCAATTTAACCATTTAGTTGAGGCAACACCCCTTGATATAGGTGTGACTTATTATTTTTATATAAAAGCGTATGATGTTAAAGGAAATGTTTTGGTAGATGATAATAACGGTCAATTTTATTCTTTTACTTTGACAGAATTTACAGGAGTAGAAATATCTGATGTTACAGTTTGTAATATAACAGCCCATTCAGCAACAGTTTTATGGATGACAAATGTACCAGCGGATTCTAAAGTAAGATATGGGACATCACCAGGTGTTTATACAGATTCTATTCTTTTTGATGATATAACAATACCAACAACATTTCATAGGGTAACACTTGAGAATTTACAGGCAAATACAACCTATTATTTTGAGGTAATAAGTGGAGATGCTAAAGCAACAGGTACTTTTACTACAGAGTTTGAGTATGCAAATATTCAGGTTTTGGGTGCTTTTACATCTTCTAATGTTTTGTGGCTTAAGATTGTAAATAAAGAAAATTTAACTAAATACGCAGGTCTAGAAGTTAGAGTTTATTTAGATAAAGTAACCTCAACAAGTACAACAGCAAATATATGGTTAAGTGAATTGTGGACAGGGGATAATTTAACGTCTCCTAGTGGTTCTTTAACTTTTGATTATTTAGGATTAAAAACAGATGAAAATGGATATAAGTATTTAAGTATTCAGATTTCAGATAAAGATACCCTCTATCCAACTGGTAAATTTGTTATGAAGATAGAATTTCAAAATACCACAGAAGAGGAATTAAGAGAAAGTTGGTCTTTAAGACCACATATTGACGAGGATCCATATCCTTATTATGAAGGAATAGGACCATCTGTTGATCCAACAACAGAACCTATTAGACAAGAGGGAGAGTGGGCTGGACTTCCAGCTTATTTAGAGGATCCTTATGTTGTTGTTTATAATCACGATGCACATATATATGGTTATTATCCAGAGTATGATTTTGAAAATGGAACTTTACATCAAGAATATGATATTACAATAAATGTAACTTCTCCATTAAATATAAATGAAAACAATTATGTTGTAATAACAGGTGATGATGAGACTTATACTTTAACTATAGAAGGTACAGTAACTGTAAAGGGTGAGGTTTCTGGATATGGAAGTGTTGATAGAATAATCATAAATGGGACAGAAACAGCAGATTTTCCAGCAGATAATAATGGTGAGAATGTACCATTTAC
>Ga0256836_1000610_pt1 | contig 18132 bp, 11 predicted proteins | sample 4561380metaG_FD_185974 | JGI IMG/M metagenome (GOLD analysis project Ga0256836, IMG submission 185974) | Hydrothermal vent microbial communities from Guaymas Basin, Mexico - 4561-380 | ecosystem: Environmental > Aquatic > Marine > Hydrothermal vents | place: Mexico: Guaymas Basin | collected...
TTTTCATTTTTAAGAGTAGATCCACGACTCGGAAGCATAATTTCTGAGCAATTATGAATCAAAATATCATTAGCATAAAAATTATGATTATCTTTAACAGTAATATCATAAACTGGAATTTCTTCTTCTAAATATTCGACTTTAATTGAAGTCTTTTGATTACCAACTCTAATAATATCGTCTGCTTTTAAATCTTTTGCTTCAACATAGCCTCTGTTTTCTGTCCAAATTTGATGATCTGGAGTGCAAATTAATTCTTTACCGGTTTCGAAATCTTTAATTTTTAAAACTTTTGCTTTTGGAGAAGTCTGAGCAAAATCAATAATTTCTTTCCATTCATTTTTTTCTTCAACTGTATTTCTTGATAAAGTATAAATTTTTTTATATTTTTTAATAAAATAATTTAATTTTTGAATTTCTATTTCTTCAGTGTAAAATTTATTTTTCTTTTTATATTTAATTTTAATTTTAGTATTACCGGATACACATAAATTTGAACTATTAATATACATCTCATATGGAGTTTGCTCATTAGCATTATCATTAAAGAAAATATAAAGATTTCCAGTTTCTGCTCTAATTTTTGCAATCAAATATGCAAGATCTCTAGCTTTAATTTTCTTTTTACGAATACCTTTTTTATTTTCATAAAATTCATACCATTTATCGAATTCTTCTCCATATGTATAAAGTAATTCTGGAGTCTCTTTTGGATCAAATAAGTATACATCTTTATCTTCAATTACTCTTTTAATAAATAATGAATTTAATTTAACTGCATATTGTAATGATCTTGCTCTGTTATCTTCAGAACCTCCTTCATCTTTAAGCATTAAAAAATCTTCGATTTCATAATGCCACCAGACATTATAAACTGCACAAGCACCTTGTCTTAATCCTCTTTGATTGTATGCTTTAATTGTAGATTGAATCATTTGAATAAATGGAATAATACCAGAACTTCTTCCAGTTTTACCAATAATAGAACCTTTACATCTTAATGGAGAAATATCGCAAGCTGTACCACCTCCCCATTTGCTATAAAGTCCAATATTACTAATAGTTCTATTTATGCTCCAACTGTCATCTTCCATCGATGTTAATACACAACTTGCGATTTGTGGATTTGGAGCTCCTGAACTTATCCAAAGAGGTGAAGCGGTAGATAAAAGTTTATTAATCATATCATAACGTTCTTTAATTAATTTTATTTTTAATTCAGGATCTTTTTCCATATGAAAAGCATATATAGCAAGTCTCATAATAGCATGTTGAGGCAATTCATGAGGAAAAGCATATTTTTTCATAAATGATTTTAAACCAAAACTTCTAATTTTAAAATCTCTTGAATGATCAATATAATTATTAAGTTCTTCAATTTCTTCTTCAGTTAAATTCCAATATTTTTTATCATAATGACCATATTGAATACCTTTTTTAATTACTTCGGAATAATGTGGGTATTCATCTCTTTTAATACTCCATCTTTCTTTATAAAATTTTTGTACAAGAAGGTTTGTAGCAACTTTATCCCAAATAGGTTGAATTCTTGATATTTGATTTTCAACTGTTTGTATAACAGTATCAAAAAGTTTTTCGATTTTAATTTTATCATAAATTTTAATTTCAGTTTCTTCTAGTATTAAATTAATCATATTATTAATAATATTATTTTTCATCTCATCGTTTAATTGAGAATATTTTGGATCTTCATTTATTGCTTTTGATATCGCCCAATAAAGAACTTTTCTCATTTTTTCTTCTTGATATGGTTCCATTCTTCCATCTCTTTTAATTACTAAATGCTTTTTATTATTTACTAATTCAACTGGCATGTTTCTCCTTTTAAGTCTTTTTTAGATATTTCAATTTTAGCGCTTTTCTTTTTTTGAATGACAAAAAAATTAGCAAGCTTAAGCTTGCTAATTAAATTATTTAATTGTTATATATGTAATTTCATATTTTTTCTATTTTTAACGACAAAAAAATATAAATTAAGCCCGAGAAAAAAATTCAAGGAGGCGAATGAAAGTAAAAAAAATATAAAATATATTTAAATTTAAGAGGTCGGTAGGAGGAATTAAAAAACTCGGGCTTAATTTATATTTAGTTATAATATCTTAAACGAGCAGGAAAGAAAATTTTATTAAATTTTATTGAAAAATAAAACTCAATCTCCTGCTCATCTAAAATATCTAAAATCTAGATAGCTAAGAGTTCGATTCTAAGGCGTTCTTAGGCTAGCCGCAGATAACCTAAGAACTTCGCTGCTGCGGCTCAGCTTATCCCTTGATCAATGGGACCTTAGAATCTACTGTCTTAGCTTTTATCGGATTACCTTGATTTTGTGCGAGGAGTCGGTTTTTACACCGAGAGAGCTCCTCAAATTAACACTAAAAGCAGACAACGGTTAATCACCTTAGCCATAAGCTAGCTATGTCTGCTTTATGATGTTAATTTATAAACTGGGAAGGCAGGACTCGAACCTGCGACATCCGGAGTCAAAGTCCGGTGTTCTACCAACTGAACTACTTCCCATCATTGGTGATCCTGGGTAGATTCGAACTACCGACCTTTCGCTTATCAGGCGAACGCTCTAACCAACTGAGCTACAGGACCTCATAATTTCTCGTACGCCAGCCAGGGGTAAAAAACCGGGCCAGCACTACGCCACTTAAAACCGACTACCTGGATTTGATAAAAGTTAATTCTTATAATTTAAATTTTAGTAATTATTAGTTATAATTTAGATTTTATAATTTAAAAATTAAATTTTAAGCTTTTCCTTAACTGTATTATATAAAATAATTAATTTTACTTCAGCATTCTAGCTTATCAGGCTAGATTTCTCCTTATTAATTTAATATTTAAACCAAAGATAACGCTCTTTGGTAAGCGAGTGCTGTTCGGTTTTTACAGCGCACGAGAAAGAAATAATTATAAATTATTATCTTGTTAAGTTTTCAAAAAAAGTTTCAAGTTCAGCAAAATTTTTAAAATAATACAATTCACTTTCAAGACAAGGATTAACACCAGGAATCAATGTTTTTGCTCTTATTTTAGCAATATAATATCCTGGAATAGTTGTATATTCTATTATATATTTTCCTTTATCTTTTTTTGACCAAGTAAATCTATTTCCATTTTCATCAATCATTTTTACTCCTCATCAAAATCAATTTTGATTTCTGTTTTAGCATTAACAATTGATAACGCTACATCAACGTTTCTTCTGAACTCTTCAATTTCATTATCGAGATTTTCAATGTATTCTTTAAGATTCAATGGATCATAAATTTCTGCTAACATATCTGATAAAAGAATTTCTTTAAGTTTTTTGATTTCTTCAGCTGGAGTATTTTTACTTTCATTAGAAAGTTTAGCTTCAAGTAATCTATTTACTTCTTCTTCTGCTCTTTCATTAATATTTTGAACCCTAGTTTGAACTACACTATATTGATTTACAAGTTTTCTTAAAAGTTCTTCTTCCATAGGTAAATTATTTTTTCTTTCGATTGCTTCAACAATCGTATATTCTTTACCTGCTATATTAACTTTAGTTTTTGCATTTGTTTCTGCGATTTTACCTTTAAGTTTTTTTCTATTATTAATTAAAGCTTTAAGGCTATCAAGAATACTTTGAGCTTTTCTTTTAAAAGTTTCTTCATCTGTATTTGAAAGTACAAGGTTTTTATTTTTACCTACTTTATAGTCAATAACTGGATTTTCTTCAGTGTTATAAAGTTCTCTTAATTTTTTATCAATTTTTTTATCAAGCAATTTAAGTTCAGCTAACGCTTCTGTTAAAGTCATTTTTCTTACTGCCATAATTACTCCTTATTTTTTTTATCTAAAAGATAATTTCTAAAATACTCTATTTTAGAAGACAAAAAAAATCTAAGAGGTTTAACCTCTTAGATTAAAATTTTTAATAATAAATAGCTTCAAATTTTGAATCAATAGAATAATAGTAAGAATCAACAATTGGTAATTGAATATTAGACCAAATACCTGATAAAATTTTTAATAGTTTTTTCGTAAAATAAATTCCAGAAACATAAATATCTTGAGAAGGTTTCAAATACATATTTGTAGATATATATGTTCCAGTACTATTTAAAAGAATATTTCTTTTCAAAATATCTATATTTTCGTCAATATTTATCGAATATTGTTCATTTATAATAGTATCATTCGATTTATAAATTTTTTGTACAATATATGAAATTGATTTACTTTTTATTGAATTTTTAGTAGTACTATCTAACTCGATTTCTACATTAGATGAAGAAATATTAATTATTGGAATAATCATATAAATTTCTTCATTTTCTTCAATATTTGAAATAGTTATATTTAAACCTGTTTTGCTCGCAGGAATAACAAGCGTATATCTAAATGGACTAAATTTTTTAATAAATTGACCGGTTTCTAAATTTATTTTAAATTTAGATTTTAAATCATAATTATTCTCAATGATTTCTATAGTATTATCAAAACTTACAAAACCAAGAATATCGTCTTTTGCTTCTCCGGTGAATAAAGCGATTTCATCTTTATTCGCAAGAATATCCGAAGCAACTCCTGGATTGGTAATATTAATTCCGCTAGTTAAAGAATACTCTTGTGAATCTTCAATAATACTTGCAAGAACACCATGTTTTAATTCTTGATTAAAAATAATAGAATTTTCATCTTTTATATTTACTATACTTGAAGAAGTTTGATGTTCAATTTCTAAAATATAATTTTTATCTTCAAGAAAAGGAATATCGAATCTTGATTGATTAATTAAATATTTTTGATATAACCCTGGAACTTCATAAAATAATTTTCTTTTTGTAAAATCAAGACCAATAATTAATTTTTCTCTTTTTGAATCAGTAGTATAATTTTCGCTTGAAATTAAATAATCACCTTCATTAAATAAATAATCAATTTCTTCTTGAGTTAAAACTCTATTAAATATTTTTATTCTTGCTTGTTCACCTTTAAAAAGATTATCTCCACTAGAACTCCAATTTGAATGTCCGATATAATTTTTAATTATTGAATCCGATGGGCTCGAAATATTAGTAAATTCTTCTTTTGATCCAAATAATAATTTATTATCAATCGATTTTAAAATTATATCTAAATCATTTCCATCCCAAGTTATAGCATAAAAATACCAAAGATTCGTATTAATTCCTGAAATTTTAATACGTTTTCCTTTCGAGTAATCATTATTTTCTATAGCATCATATTTAAACTCGCATAGTGAAATAGAATCTGTTGAACTATTATTTAATACTACTACTCCTTTAAAATCAAAAATCCTACTCCAATTTTCAAATGAATGGAATTTAAACCAACCAGTAATAGTAAATGTATTATTTTTAGTAAATAACTTTTCTAAACCATCCGGTAATTCAATCCAACTATTTCCATCAAAATAAGCGTTTCCAAAAAAGATATTATTTTGATACTGTTCATTACCTTGCCAAGTTCCATTATAATTATTTAAAAGATCATTAGCATTTTTCTCAAGAGGCAAATTAAGAACCCCAGAATTATCTTTAAAGAAATCGGCTTTATCTAAATTTATAGATTTTGGATTAAAAGAAATTAATTTTTTGTATTTATCAGTACTAAATTTGAAAGTAGTTTGTTCATAATATAATTGTTTAATTTCATCGTCTATTAAAGTACGATTAAAGATACGAATTTGATCGATAAGGCCATCCCATCCATATATAATATCTGAATAATCAGATGAATTTATAAAAGCACCAATTGTTTGCCTATAAGAATTCGCAGGAATATAAAAAGTAAAATCAAAAGATCCAATTAATTTATTATTTAAATAAACATTATATGTTATATCATTTATTTTATTTATGACTAAATGATAAAATTTATTTAATTCTATAGGTTCAGATGATGTAAATACAGTTGTATATGATACGTTTGAATGGTCTTTATTTCTTCCACCTATAACAATTTTACGATTTGTATCTATAAAAATTTCAAAATTCGTCCATCCGGCATCATCTTGCTGTAAATTAAACAATACTTTTTTCTTATTTTCACTTTTATCTAATCTAAACCATAAAGATATAAATTTTTGCATATTTTCAATAATATCAGTATTATCTAAAACAATTACTTGATTGTTATCAAATTTAGCAGCATATCCATTAAATACTCCAATATCATATTGTTCCGTTCCGTGCCAAATTCCGTTATGTTTATTTAATAAATCCTTAGCAGTTTGATCATCAAATGTATAAGTAGCTATACAAGAATTATCTTTAAATGGATCAGGATTATTAATTGTATTTTTATTTTCAAGAACTTGAATATTTTTCAATTTAAATACTTCATTATAAAGAATTTTAATTTCATCATCAGTTAAAACTTTATTAAAGATTCTAAAATAATCTATAAATGTATTATTTTGAGCAAAATCATTTATTCCATTAGAATCTATATCAGCACCTATAACAGCATTTTTATTAAATGATATACTATTTATTTTTTGATTAAAATTTGCTTTAAATTTTCCATCTATATAATAACTAGTATTTGTAATTACTAAATGATGCCATTTATTATCTTCATATGTAGAATCCATTACTATATCTTTTTGATCATTAATATTAAAAATCATACACTTGTTTGAATAAGTATTACATTGAAATAAAACTAAAGTATTTTTATTATCGCATGAAAAAGAGAATAAAGCAGATTGTTTAGATTTATCCAAAGGACCTTGTTTAAACCATAAGGATAAAGTAAAATTTTCACTTGCAAATGAATTAGATAATTCTATATAGCTATTTCCATCAAATTTAGCAGCTTGTCCTACAATTCCTTTATCGTACTGTTCATTACCGTGCCAAATACCATCATAATTTCCACAAGCATCTTTTACATTTCCTTCAAAATCATAAAAAGCTATACAACTTCCATCTTTAAATATATCACAATTATAAGCCATTTTTACTCCTTAAAAATTAAAAAATATTTTCATAAGAATTAAACGAAGTTATTTTTTCATCATATAAAATAGAATCTTGAGTATTAATTATTGAATTAGATGTAAAATTATTAACTATGTTGTTAGTTTGATTATATAAAATAGAATCTTGAAGTTTATACTCAGTTAAAGTATCATAAGTATTAAAATCAGAAATAGTGTTTATAGTAATATTACTATTATGTGGTTTATTTTTCAATAATAAATATTCATCAAAAGAAATGTTATCTGTAGTTAAAGTATTTAAAACATTTAATTTTTTATTCTTTAACAATAGATATTCATCAAAAGAAATGTTATCAATAGTTAAAGTATTTAAAACATTTAATTTTTTATTCTTTAATAATAGATATTCATCAAAAGAAATGTTATCTGTAGTTAAAGTATTTATGATAAAATTATTTAAAATAGTATATACTCTCAAAAAAATCATTAGAAATCCTTCAATTAACTATAGATTTCAAAAGATTTTATAGCATAATTGTATTCATTAGAGTCAAAAATTTTATATATGGTATTAGTATATAAATAAGGAATATAATGATAAATTTTTGATAAATCTTTAAATAAAAATCCTTTATAAATTTTATATTGTCCGTCTGTATAATTTATGCGTATTGAATCATCAAAATAAATTTTAAATTGTGTAGTTGGAATATCAAAAGTTTTTATTAGTTTTAATTCTGGTAATGTACTATTATTTTTATTAAAATAAGTTTTTTCATAATTATAAATATTTACTTTCATATTATCAAAATCAAAGTTAAAAATAAAAATATCTTGTGTTTTATAATTTCCATAACCTTCCCCTGTATTAATATTAATTTTATCGTTTTCATCTATATATATTATAAATCCATTATTTGATGAAGCAGAATTTGCTTCTAAAGATAATACTAAATTAATTTGATTATTTATTTTTTTTAAGTTATCCACATTGATATTGAAAGAAAATAATTGATTAGTTCCGCCTTTTTCTAATGTTTCGAAATGATAAAAGGAATCTGGATTTTCATTTTTAGCAAAAATAAAATTATCGGTATTAATATCGTCGATATAAAAGTTATCTTTTAAAATATTATTTTTTGAATGCATTTCAAGTGTATTATCAAAAGAAAACACACCTAAATAATCATCTAAATTCTCAACGTCATTTTGATAAATCAATGAACCACTATATAAGAATTCATCGTATAAACCATTTTCTTCATTTTTCTTTAAATTATAAATAATTGGATCAATTAACAGATAACTATTTCCGGTTAAATAAATTTTAGCGTTTTTTAACTGATCGTAAGAAAAAGATTTATAAAAAAAGGTATCAAAAGATTTAGATAATAAAATATTATCGTTTAAATCTGTTATAATATAATTCCATTGATTTGCTTTAAATTCAATAATTAAATAATATTCTTGATCATCTAAAATTTTTTCAGTATCTATAGCTAAAGCTGCGCTGTATTTTGATTTTGTGTAATCTGATAAAAATGGTATAGATAAATAAGGATAAGTAAAAGTATTTATATAATATTTAAAATGAGGAGAATAAACAATTAAATATTTATTTTTTAATTCAAAATAAAAATCATAAAATTCATCGTCAGTTATATATAATCTTTTTGATAAAATAAAAGTATAATTTGAATTATATTTAAATTTAATTTTTATTTTATAATTATCAAATTCGGAATCTGTAATAATTTGATTTAATGGAATAAGATAATTATTTATGTTTATATCATTTATTGTATTTGTATTCGAAGTAAATATAATTGGATTTATTTGTGTATTAGCCATTTTTTATTCCTTTTAAAAGATTTATTTACTAGTAGGTTGATCTGTGCCTGATCCAATCCATAATAATCCGATATAAATAGCGTTATTTAATTCTTCTGAATTAGTATACAAAATATCTCTTTGTAAGGAGAATTTAATAATTATATCATCAAAATCTGATTCATTATTAATATTATTAATATAATTTAAATAATCATTTAAAGTTCTTTCTAAATAAAAATCAAAATTTTTAGCTATAATAGATTCTGAATCAATAATCAAATATCTTTTGTAATTTTGAATGAAATTTTTAGCTTTTTCTTTATCTGTAAATTTCATAGCTAAAACTTTATAATTTGGATTTGTATCAACATTTATTCTAATTCTAGAATATTCAGTTTCTTGATTAATTTCTATATAGAATGTTGAATATTTTTGATAAGATTCAACATTTACTTCAAAAATATTCATTGTTTCATTTATTTTAACCAACGGTACTTTATAAATATTATAAGAAATGCTTGTAGATTTATTATCTACGTATTCTTTTGTAACTAATGTTTTTGGATCTTGAATATCTGATATTTCAAGTTTTGGACAAGTTGTTGCGCCAGTATCTTTATCTATTTCGAATATATTACCATCATTTGCGATCTCAACAAAAGTATTTTTTTTATCATCATTTTTACGACCAAATACAAATTTTGGAAAACGTTTATTGTATTCTAATGTAGATTGATCTACATTTAAACAACATCCCACAATTAAACTATGTTCAACATTTTTTATTTGTGAGACAATTGTATTAATTACAGAATATTCTGCTTGTATTACTGAATTTAATCCGTTTATTATAGAACATTCACCAGAAACTTCATTACTTCCTCCACCTATTATAGAACCATTTGCTTCCTTAATTTTAGTAGACCAAGAGGTAATTAATGCAGCAGAAGTATCTTCTACTTCATTTCCATAACCTGCTAAAATAATACCACTGCACTGATTTGCACTATTTTCTGAAAAACCAGTTATTAAAGAACTTGAACAGTCTATTATATTTAATCCGACACCACAAGCAATAATTTCTTCATTATCTTTAAAATTAGAATGAATTCCACCTATTAAAGAATAAGTTTCACCATTAACTTTATTATTATATCCAAATATAATACCGCCTTCGAAATCTTCAGATTTATGACCAAATCCACACACTATACTTGATCTATATTTTCCTTTTTGATTACTAGATCCAAGAATTAAAGAATATTCTGCTTCTATTTCTCTAATTTTTATTCCTATAGAATTTTCTAATTTATTATTTTCATTTCCATCTCCTAAAAGAATTGAATTATATAAATCATTATTATTATTACTATTTCCAAAAATACTAGCTTGATTTAATTCATTATTTTCATTTCCATTTCCTAAAAGAATTGAATTATACAAATCATTATTTTCATTTCCACAACCATAAATACTAGCTTGATTTAAATCGTTATTAGAGTTAGAATAACCATTTATTAAAGAATTTTCTAGTTCATTATTTTTATTTCCACAACCATAAATACTAGCTTGATCTAAATTGTTATTTTTATTTCCATTTCCATAAATACTTGCTTGCTCCATTTCATTATTAGAGTTAGCAAAACCATTAATATAACTTGCATATAATAAATTATCATTATTATGCGAACCAAGAATAATATTTCCCGCAGCGCCATCAGTACGATTCTTATTTAAGATATTATCATTACCTAAAATTAAAAAGCTTTCTCCTTTTATATAATTGATATCACCGATGATTATATTTCTACCTTCCCCATAATTCGCAAATCCCCAAGTGATTGTATTATAATCTGGATCTCCTTGACCCGTTTTACTATATTCTTTATCTCCTTGAATTTTAAGTAATTTTTTTGAATTATCTAATGGATTATTTTCTTCTGAATAATCATCTGCAGAAGCTCCTCCACCATCAGGCATAATGACATTTAAAAATAATAAATTTTTAAAAAATTTTAAAAAATTAAACATATGTTCTCCTTTAATTTTATTTCTTTATTATATTAATTTATCTTATTACTCTATGACTTTTAGAATCACCATTAACTGCAGCTGCCTGTTGAATTAAAATTTGAGATAAAGTATCTTTTTCTTTTTCTGTTAATTCTATTAAACATGTTTGTTTACAAGAAGTATCGTTAATAATTTCTTGAATTTGATTTTCTAATTCTTTTATTTTTTCTAAAATGTCTTTAATAACATTTGAATCTTCGGTCTGACAACCATGAAGTATTTCATATCTTAATTTTTCTATTTTTTGAGCTAAATCAGTTACATTTGATAATTCCATTTTATCTCCTTAATTTTAAAATTTCGTAACTTTAAAATTTTTAAAGTACTCTTCGCCAAGTTCAGTAGCAATTTTATTAACATTAATTCCGCCACCGGCGCTATCAAAATCTCTAACAAGTTTCTTTTTTTGCTCAAGAATTTTATAAATTTTTTCATCGAAAGTATTTTTTACTATTAAATAATAAGCATTAACATCTTTAGTTTGTCCTATTCTATGAACTCTTGCGATAGCTTGAGCAAGAACTTGTGGATTAAACCATAAATCATAAATAAATACATTATTTGCTGCAGTTAAAGTAATACCTGAATTTCCTGCTCTTAAAGAAATAATAATTAAATCATAATTTCCTTTTTGGAACTCTTCAATAATTATTTTTCTTTTAGTAGTTGTATCAGAACCGGTTAAAGTAAGAATTTTATATTCTTTACTTAATTGAGTTTTTAAAAACTCAATAGTTTCACTAAATTCGCAGAATATTACAGATTTTTCTTTTTTAGATTGAATCTTTTTTAGCTCTTCTTTTAATTTTTTAAATTTACTTGGAATAAATGAATTTATTTTTACTTTTAATTCATGTGGTAAATGTTTTTTAAGATCTTCCGGTAATTGTGCAGGATATGATAAAGCTTGTCTTATTCTCATAAGACCAGTTAAAATTATTTGGGATTCATAAAATTCTAAATTAGAAGTAGCTTTTAATTTTAAAAGCTGATCTCGATAGATTCTTCTTATTTCATTAATTAATTTAATTTCAAAATCAGTAGGCTGTATAATCAACGGAATTTCATTTAAAGCAATATTTAATTCTTGAATATTCAAATCTTCTTTTTTTCTTCTAAGCATTAATGGATCGATTATTTCACGTAATTTTATAATAAAATTATGAGATAATTTTTTATATTGCTTAAGAGATTGAAAATGTGGATTGATTATACTAATAATATTAATTAAATCCTCTTCTTTATTTTCAATTGGAGTACCAGTTATGATTATACTAAAATTTCTTTGGATACTATCTAATTTTTTAAAAATTTCGGTTTTGTTATTTTTAATTTTTTGAGCTTCATCAAGTATTAATATATCGACTTTATTGATATTCGATCTTAAAACTTTTTCATAACTCATAATTTTTATATTATGATATTGAAACAATTTTGGAGCAAATTTATTTATTTGTCTTTCCCAAGCACCAACAACACTTGCTGGAGCTACAATTAAAATATTTAATTTTCTTTTCTTTTTTAAATATATTAAATATAAAAATGAAATAACTGATAAAGTTTTACCTCCACCCATTTCATCAGCAATTAAAACACCTTTAAAATTATGAATAAAAGCATTATAAAGAAAATTCAAACTAACTTTTTGATGATCAAAAAGTTGAGCAAGAAAATCTTTATCTTTTTCTAATAATTCATATAACTCAAAATTTTCTTTTTTATAATCATTTAATTTTCTTATTTTTTGTAGATATTCTTTTAAATCATTATTTAAATATTCATCAAAAAGATTTTCAATTTCAGAATTAATATTATTTTCTAATAAATATAAATCCCCATTGTATTCAACATAACCTTTATCTAAAGATAACATAACTTTTTCTAAGAAAGCTTTAGAAAAACTATGATCTTTTATTTTTTCTTTTAATGTCTCTTTATCTAAGATTTTTATATGTTTTCGATTTAAAGGATTAAAAGAAATATCAAGTATTCCTTTATATTTTTTAAATAAATTAAATAAATTTTCTTTTGAAATTTCAATAGGATTATCAAGAGAATCTTTATCTTGATTTAATATAAAAAATGATTTTAATTTTTCAATTTCTTGATTGTTTATTTTTAATACTTTTTCAAACTCAGTTGAAAAAGCAAAATTTTTTTGAAAAATAAAAGCATTAGGATGCTTATTTCCTTTATACAGAATAGAACTTACAAAAATTTTAAAATTTTTATTTTTTTGAATACTATCAATTATATTTTCATATTTACCTAAATATAAAAAAATCTTTTGTATTTTTGCGTCGATATTTGATTCAATTTTTCCTGGTTCAAATTTAAGATAAAGTTTTAATCTACTTTCGTTTGCTTTTACTAATGAAGCATTTTTTGCTAATTGTAAATATAAATTATCTTTAATTAAATTATATATATCTTTATATTTTAAAACCCATAAAGGAATCTCAGAAGTAAATTTTTTAAGTTCTTGGTAATTAAATAAAGTTTTTTTATTTTTATAAAATTCCTCAAAAATAAAAGAATTTAAAATTTGAAGATCTTTATGTTTATAAAATTCTTTAAAATATTTATAATCCATAATATACGCGGTTTTATTATATTTATAATATTTTTTATTTTTAATACTTAATTTCGGTTTAGAATGAAATGTTTCTATGACAAAAATATAATTTTCTGTTCTCATTCCTTTTTCCTTTTATAATTTAATTATTTTTTTGTTGAAAGCGAAAAATTTAAAACATTTAAAAGAGCTTTTTTGGAGTTTTCTTTTTTTGCTCTTTTTAAATTTTTTTTAAAAAATATTTACAAAAGATTAAAGAGAGCTTTTTTGGAGCTATCTAAAAAAGCTTCAATTAAGATTTTTAAAGAAAAAACTTTTAGTTAAACTTTATTTTTCTTAAAAAGAGCTTTTTTAGATAGCTCTTTTTTTGCTCTTTTTTCAAAGACAAAAGAAAAGTTGAGGTTTAACCCTCAACTTTTCCAAATTCTTTAGATAAATCAAATAAAATTCTTTCTTTATATAATTTTCTAATTTCTTTATTTATTGGATTTTCATTTAATAAAATAAAATGATATGGATTATAACTTAAAAATTCTTTTACTGTTTCTATATTATTAAATGCTTTATCACCTTCAATAATAATCAATTGTGGATATAATTCTTTTAATTCCTTAATTAATTCGTAAGTTTTTGAAAATTTAGTATCTTTTATATTATCTTTATATCCCGTTCCAAATACTATAAGATGTTCAATTTTAGAAAGATCTAAAAGAGCTTTAATATAACTTTTAATAAAATTATAAACAGAAAAATCAATTGTATCTAAAGCATAATTTAAATTACTAAGATTCATATTTTTAGATTGTTCTTCTAACCATTTTTCATCAACTCCAATACAAGAACCACCAATTAAACCAGGATTAAAAGACATAGCTTGATTATAAAAATCATTTTTTGTAGATATTAAATCTTTAACAGTTTTATAATTACATGAAAATTGTCTGGAGATTTCATAAAGTAAATTTTGAAAAGAAATATTTAATCTTCTATAATAATTTTCCATTATTTTAGCTAATTCTGTTTCATTTGTACGAGCCACCATTTTATATTCAGGAAATAAATGAAAAATCAATTCTTGTGAAATTTTATCATTAAAATCATCTATACCAATAATTAATGGATATTCGTCATATTTTAATGTTTTATTTTTATTAATGAAATCTTCATATGAACTCAAAAGATTAATTCTTTCTGGAATATGTATATATTTTTTAATATCTAATTTATTTAAAATATTTTTCATAAAACCAGGAGGTGTTGATGATCTATTAATAAATAAAAGATCTTTATCAAAAACTTCTTTTATTTTATATAGATCTTTTTCAAGATTTATAAATGGAGAATAATCTAATTCATTTTCAATAACATTAGTTGGTAAACATGATATGAATACAGTTTCGATACTTTCATTTATAAAATTATATTTCTCATAATTTTTATAATCATCTTTAATATTTTTTAAAATATTAAGTAAACTATTAAAATTATTAAATAATACAATATCAATATCTAATCCTGTATCATTAAATTCTTCATCTGAATTTATTTCAACTCCACTAAGAATTTTAAAAGGTAATTTAAAATCATATAAATGTCTATGCAGAACTTCATCATCTGGATCATAAATTAAAAAATTAATTGTATCATAATTTTCTTTAAAATAAGAATTACTAAATAAATTATTTTTTAAATTTTCTAATAAGTTTTTTAAAGTTACTTTACCAACCAAACCATATCCATAGATGATTATAAATAAATTTTTTAATCCTTCTGTACATTCTTCTGCGATTTCTTTAGATTGATTATTTTCTTTAGTATTAATTTCATTAAATATTGTTTTATAAAAAGACTCAATTTGAGCTTGTTCAAAAGCTATATCTTTTTCCGTTATTTTACCAAGATCTTTAGCGTGTTCAATAAATTCATCAACAGAACCTATTAAATTTTTTACTGTATCAGCATTTTCTGATAAAAATAAAAGACTTTTGTAAATTTCATATATATTTTTTGAGTCATCGATCATTTCTGTAATTATATTTGAATGCATAACTTCTCCTTATTTAATTATTATTTTAGTAAATAATATTTCAATTATAACCTTTTTTAGAATCATCAAAATCAATTTACATAAAAATATAAGCAGGGTTAAATTAACCCTGCTCTTCTTTTTTGCGCTTTTTTAAGCGCATCTATTGAGTCATCTAAAATGTAATCTTTTTTTGAAATATATTTTTTATTTCTTTTAATATTTTGAATTGCTTCTCCAAGATCGCAATGTTTGATACTATCCGGATTATTTAATTCTTTTAAAAATTTATCAAAATCCTCTTCGTTTAAATTTTCTGCTTTCCAAATCTTGAGAGCTTCTTCTATTGTTAATGGTCTAAATTCAAAAATTCCAAATAATCTTCCTTTTCTTAAAAGAGCTTCATCTATTGTATCAAATGGTTGATTTGTGGTTATAATAATTTTAGTAAAATTATTATCTACTCCATCACTAAAACTTAATAAATTACTAATAAATTGATTTTTAATATTATCTTGTCTATCTTCTTTTCTTGAACTTAAAAGAAAATCAAGATCATCAAAAATTAAAATATCATCATTTTTAACTTTAGACCAAAAAGCATCTGTTGCTAACATTTCTATATTCTTAGAAGCACCTATATAATAAATTAATTCTCTATTTAATGAATCATCCGGAAGTTCTTCGAGTTCTTTTTCAATTTCTTCTAAAAATTCATAAATTTCTGAACTTGAATCTGCTCCAGAAATTTCAATATTCGATTTTTGATAATTAAATTTTTTAGAATTAAAATGTTGATAGTATTTTTCATTTTCTAAAAGTTTTTTAAGAATTAACGAAGCAAATTTACTTTTACCTGTTCCAGGATCTCCACAAAGAATTAGAATATTTTCATTCCCAAAAATAAATTCATCCATGAATTTATTAAAATCTAAAAATGGATAATAAAGTTCATTGATATCATAAAAATGTTCTTTTTTTAAATATTTTATATTTGATATAATACCACGCGGATCCATTTGATATTCATTGTATTGAATTACCAAATCTTTTTTATTTCTGAATTGATATTTTTTATATATATTAAAAAGCTCAGAAATTGCTTCTAAATCTTTTGCATACATATGTACTTTAACAGTATCTGGTTTATTAATATTAATAATTAAATTTAAAAACGCAAAATTAGTATTATCTTTATTAATTTCTATATAGAATATTTTATCTCTCATTAAATCAAAATATTTTATAGTAATATCTTTATATTTATTTTTTAAATCATTAATAAAATTATTTAATTTTTCTCTAGATATTTGAAGATATTCAAATGCATAATTAAAATTTGCGATAATTCTTTGATCATAAAGAGAATCAGTAAGATCAATTTGTGATGGCACGTGATTTACAGCTATTGGTTTTTTCGTAGACATAAATCTCCTTTAAATATTTTTATTTCAAAAAATTTCAATTGAAAGCGCAGATTGCTTTCAAATCCAATGACAAAAAAAATAGAGGCTTTTTCGCCTCTATTTTTTAGCTTAATTTTATTTTTAATTTTTTGAAAGATTTATTTTTAAGAGCTTGCTCCATTAAATAATCGATAGTTTCTTCAATTGGTTGAAGCATACAAAATCCATTTGTACAAACTTGTCCAAAATTATTTTCATTGATTATACTAGATTCTTCTATAACACTAAGATTTTTTTCTTGAGCAAAATTATAAATAGTTTCTTCAAATTGTTTAAGATCTCTTACTAATTCTTGAACATTTGTACTTTCATTAATTAATTCAAGAATAAGCGCATTTCCATGAGATGGCATTGCTACGAAATCATAAGTAATTACTTTAAGACCTTGTTTTGGTACTTTATAATATTTTCCTTCTTTTTCCAATTCACCAAAAGCTCTTAAACTGAATCCAACAGTTACTCCATCTTTAATAAACGCATATGCATCAAGACCTGCTCTATTTGTAGTAGTCTGAGCAATACAGTCTATATGCGTACCATCCCAAAATAATTTTTGAAAATGTACGCAAGCATTTTGTAAAAGAATGGTACTTGATCTTTTAAGTTGTCCGTTTTTATCTGAAGTCATAACTTGTGGATGATCAAGTTCTCCAAGTAATTTTCCTTCTTCTACTTTTGGATTCAATTGATTATAAACTTCTTCGAGAGTTTCAGTTGGATAAAATCTTCCATTATTATTTGGCTCATTAGCAGTTTGAAGTCTCGCTTTAAATTTTACACGATAAGCAGGATTTCCTTGTGGTATATCGCTAAGATTACCAACAACGGCGTTTTCTTCGATAATATCAATTTTTGTAGGTTTCGCTTCTTCAGAAATCATAAAAATTTTCATTATTTCTCCTTATTTAATTTTAAATATTTTCTTTGAATTTGTTTCTATTTTGGAGACAAAAAAAATAAAGAGAGCCTTTTTAGAAAGCTCTCTTTTAGCTCTTTTTAATATTTTTTTCTTGCTCCAGCTATAGCAGCTCCAGTTCCTGCTGCAAGTCCAGTTGCTCCCCCTATTTCAGCGGCAGTAATAGGATCTATATCAATTCCAAGATCAGTTCCAGTCATTAATTCAGCTGCCGGAATCATTGTTCCAGTTGCTGCTCCAGCAACTGTACCTGCTAAACCACTTGCTGGAATTCCA
>Ga0256836_1000612_pt1 | contig 18083 bp, 16 predicted proteins | sample 4561380metaG_FD_185974 | JGI IMG/M metagenome (GOLD analysis project Ga0256836, IMG submission 185974) | Hydrothermal vent microbial communities from Guaymas Basin, Mexico - 4561-380 | ecosystem: Environmental > Aquatic > Marine > Hydrothermal vents | place: Mexico: Guaymas Basin | collected...
GCGGAATCTCAAATAAGAGATGTGGATTTTGCAGAAGAGACAGCGAGATTCCAAAAATACAATCTTTTAGCTCAATCAGGAAGTTACGCTCTCTCTCAAGCAAACGCTACTCAACAAAACGTAATGAGACTTTTACAATAATTTTAGCCCTTTTCGGGCTTTTTTATCCTTTAAATAAGGTGTCAGAGAAAAATATTGATATAAATCTTGAATGTTTATACTAGTTTTGGAATGTTTTTTGCTGCTCTCCTTTAAAAAGGAGACATAATGGGTTTAAGGATAAACACAAACGTAGCAGCTCTTCAGGCTCATGCGTCATTAGTTGAGACGAATAGAAACTTGGCAAATTCACTTGAAAAATTATCAACAGGTCTTAGAATCAATAAAGCTGCTGATGATGCATCTGGTCTTCAAATTGCGGATTCTTTAAGAAGTCAAGCGGATGCTTTAGGGCAAGCAATTAAAAACGCTAACGATGGTATCGGGCTTTTGCAAATTGCAGATAAAGCAATGGATGAGCAAGTAAAAATTCTTGATACTATTAAAGTAAAAGCTACTCAAGCAGCACAAGATGGACAAACAGAAGAAACAAGAAAAGCTCTTCAAGAAGATATCGTAAGACTTATGGAAGAGCTTGATAACATTGCTCAAACGACTTCATATAACGGTAAAAAATTATTATCAGGTGCGTTTACAAATCAAAAATTCCAAATAGGAGCATATTCAAACGAAACCGTAACTGCAAGCATTGGTCCAACAAGCTCTGATAAAATCGGAGATACGAGATTTGAAACTGGGGCCATTATTTCAGCGGCAAATTCAGTAACTCTTATATTTAAAAATGTAGATGGATTACATGATGTAAAACTTGAAAGCGTTAAAATTTCTCATTCAGCTGGAACAGGTATTGGGGTATTGGCTGAAGTTATTAACAAAAACTCAGAAAAACTTGGAGTTAGGGCTACTTGGCAAGTACTTTCAACAGGTAAGGCTGCAGTAGCAGCTGGAGATATTAAAGGTCTTAAAATTAACGGAGTTACGATTGGTGATGTATTGGGAATTCAAAAAAACGATGCGGATGCAAAACTAGTTGCAGCAATTAACAGGGTAAAAGATCAAACTGGAGTTGAAGCGTATATTGACGATAGAGGACATTTGAATTTAAGAAGTTTGGATGGTAGAGGTATTGTTGTTAGTGCTCAAAGCGGTCTTGATAGTGTGGCTGGAATTGTAAGTGTAATGGCAAGTAACTATGGAAGACTTACTCTTATTAGAAACGATGCAAGAGATATTGTAATTGCAAGTGGAGCAGCAAAAGGTAGTTTAGTTGGATTTGGAGGAAGCGAAGCTCAAACTACTATCAATTTAAGAAGTATTAAAGGAACTTTTACAAAAGATCAAGCAAGTGCTATAGGATTTTTTGCAAATAAACATACAGAAATTTATTCTCAAGCAGATGCAGCAGGTAAAATTCAAGGTGGGGTTGTAACTTTAAAAGGTGCGATGGCCGTTATGGATATTGCCGATACAGCTATGAAAATGCTTGATAAAATTAGAGCAGATATTGGTTCTGTTCAAAATCAATTAACAAGCACAATCAACAACATCACAGTAACACAAGTAAACGTAAAAGCTGCGGAATCTCAAATAAGAGATGTGGATTTTGCAGAAGAGACAGCGAGATTCCAAAAATACAATCTTTTAGCTCAATCAGGAAGTTACGCTCTCTCTCAAGCAAACGCTACTCAACAAAACGTAATGAGACTTTTACAATAATTTTAGCCCTTTTCGGGCTTTTTTATCCTTTAAATAAGGTGTCAGAGAAAAATATTGATATAAATCTTGAATGTTTATACTAGTTTTGGAATGTTTTTTGCTGCTCTCCTTTAAAAAGGAGACATAATGGGTTTAAGGATAAACACAAACGTAGCAGCTCTTCAGGCTCATGCGTCATTAGTTGAGACGAATAGAAACTTGGCAAATTCACTTGAAAAATTATCAACAGGTCTTAGAATCAATAAAGCTGCTGATGATGCATCTGGTCTTCAAATTGCGGATTCTTTAAGAAGTCAAGCGGATGCTTTAGGGCAAGCAATTAAAAACGCTAACGATGGTATCGGGCTTTTGCAAATTGCAGATAAAGCAATGGATGAGCAAGTAAAAATTCTTGATACTATTAAAGTAAAAGCTACTCAAGCAGCACAAGATGGACAAACAGAAGAAACAAGAAAAGCTCTTCAAGAAGATATCGTAAGACTTATGGAAGAGCTTGATAACATTGCTCAAACGACTTCATATAACGGTAAAAAATTATTATCAGGCGCGTTTACAAATCAAAAATTCCAAATAGGAGCATATTCAAACGAAACCGTAACTGCAAGCATTGGTCCAACAAGCTCTGATAAAATCGGAGATACGAGATTTGAAACAAGTAAAAAATTTATTTCTGCAGCAGCTGTGGTTACTTTAACTTTTAAAGCGGTAGATGGACTTCATGATATAAAACTTGAAAGCGTTGTGATTAGTAATTCGGCTGGAACAGGTATTGGGGTATTGGCTGAAGTTATTAACAAAAACTCTGAAAGACTTGGAGTTAGGGCTACTTGGCAGGTATTAACTACAGGAACTCATAATGTTTTAAGTGGAGATATTAAAGGTCTTAAAATTAACGGAGTTGCTATTGGTGATGTATTGGGAATTCAAGAAAACGATGCGGATGCAAAACTAGTTGCAGCAATTAACAGGGTAAAAGATCAAACCGGAGTTGAAGCGTATATTGACGATAGAGGTAATTTAAATTTAAGAAGTTTAGATGGTAGAGGTATTGTGGTTGAAGGAAATAATTTAAGTTTGGTTGGTATTAGTGGCATGACAGCAAATTATGGAAGACTTACTCTTATTAGAAACGATGCAAGAGATATTAAAATTAGCGGTGGTGTTGCTATTGGATTTAGTGGAGGCGAAGCTCAAGCTACGGTAAATCTTAGAAGCATTAAAGGTGTATATGATCCAGATGTAGCGAGTGCGATGGGATTTTTTGCAAATTCAGCAACAGAACTTTATTCTCAAGCAAGTGTTACTAGCGCTGTTCAAGGTGGGGTTGTAACCTTAAGAGGTGCGATGGCCGTTATGGATATTGCCGATAGTGCGATGAGAATGCTTGATAAAATTAGAGCAGATATTGGTTCTGTTCAAAATCAATTAACAAGCACAATCAACAACATCACAGTAACACAAGTAAACGTAAAAGCTGCGGAATCTCAAATAAGAGATGTGGATTTTGCAGAAGAGACAGCGAGATTCCAAAAATACAATCTTTTAGCTCAATCAGGAAGTTACGCTCTCTCTCAAGCAAACGCTACTCAACAAAACGTAATGAAGTTATTACAATAATAACTTTATTTTTTTTCTTTTTTTCCGATTTACAAAATAAAAAAAAGGCTTGTAATGACTGAAATTTTTGAAAAAAATTTAAATGCACTAATTACTAAAGATCCAATTTTATCTTCAAAGCTTTTTGCTTTAACTACTAATAAAAGATTTGAGATAGTTCAACAAGGAGAAGATCGCGCCAATATTAATATAATCGATAAAAAAACGTTTGAGCCAATGTATAAAACTTCTCCTCTTAAAGAAATTGAAAAAACTTTTGAAGATTTTGAAAAACATTATAAAAGATATCCTTATCTGTTTCAGTTTGGAATAGGTAATGGTATCTTTTTAAAGTTTCTTATGCAAAATCCTCTTCATAAAGCCGTATTTGTATATGAGCCAGAAATTGAAATATTATGGATTGTTTTTAATTTGATTGATTTTTCTAAAGAGATTGAGGAGAGTAAAATTTTGTTTTTTTATTCAAAAGATTATTCTTATGTAGAGGCGTGGAGGATTTTTAATGTTTTGGATGTAAAACTTTATAGTAGAACTTATTTTTTATATGCCGAGAATAATTTTTATGAAAGAAATTATTCTGATGAGATGATTAGAGTCAATAAAATAAATACAAGAGCCATAAAAGAAGCAGTAACGGGGCTTGGAAACGATACTATAGATACTTTAATGGGAATTGAGCATCATATTCAAAATTTACCTCTTATGTTAAAAGGAGCTAAGTTTACTTCTCTTAAAAATCAAAAATTATCAGATATTGCTATAATCGTTTCAACAGGTCCTTCTCTTGCTAAACAACTTCCATTGCTTAAAGAAATTCAAGATTATGTTACGATAATTAGTGTTGATGCAAGTATGCCTATACTTGAGAAGTGGGGGATTATTCCTGATTTTGTTACTTCTCTTGAGAGAGTTGAGGCTACGGCTGAATTTTTTAAAAAAACTTCTCCTGAGTTTCAAAAAAAGTTTATTACAATTCATGCTTCTTTACAGCATAAAGCGGTGCTTGAGAATTCTTATGGAGAAAAAATGCTTGTAATGAGACCTTTTAGATATACTCGATATTATGAATTACCAGATTATGGATATCTTGGAAGAGGGATGAGTGCGGCAAATCAAGCTTATGAGCTTGCTTATCATATGGGATATAAAAAAATAGTGCTTATTGGACAAGATTTGGCTTTTGGAAAGGATGGGAAGTCTCATTCAGATGGACATGTATTTGGAGAAGATGAAGTTAAAACTAAAGAGGAATTATATACTATAGCTTATGGAGGAGAGGGGCTTGTTCGGACTACTAAAATTTGGAATATGTTTAGAGGTTTTTTTGAACAAGACATTGCAGAAACAAAGCAAGAAGGAATAGAAACTATTAATGCAACAGAAGGTGGAGCGAGGATTGAGGGAGCAATTGAAAAGCCTTTTAGAGAAATTGTAAAAGAAATAAAAAAAGCTAAAAAGAAAAAAATAAAACTTGAGTATCCTAGCGAAAAAGAGATAAACGAAAATCTGATAAAAGCTTACGAAAAAACGAAAAATATAATTGAATATGGGGAAAAATCTCAAAAAAAAGTAGAAGAAGTGTTTTTAGAAGTTGCTGAGGTATTCGATGAGCTTGTTAAATTAAAAGATGAAAATAAACTTGAAGAAATTGATTTTGAAAAGTTAAGAAAAGTATCCGATAGAATAGATGAAATAAAAGATATGATTGAAAAGGAGGAATTTTCTTTGATGTTTGGTGAAGTTGTTCAAAGTTATTTGATACAAAAAGAAATGGTTCTTGCTTTAATTGCCGTTCAAAATCCTCAAACGGAAATAGAAAAAAAAGCAAAATTAATCGATTGGATTATGAATCATAGAGATTGGCTTTTTAATTTGGCTGGAAGCATTAATGCCGAAATTTTAGTAGTAAAAAGAGCTATGAAAAATTTGGAAGAAGAAGTTAGAAAAAGAGGGTTAATTAAATAGTGATGAAGTCTATTTACGAAATTTTTAAAGAAAATGCAAAGTCTGATAAAAAAATTTATTTTGATGATAAAGTTGTTAGTTTTAAAGAATTATTAGAAAGAATCGAGAGTAAAAAACTTCCAAAAATAGGAAAAGTGGCTCTTTTTTTGGAGAATTCGATTGAATTTATAGAGTGGCTTTTGTTGGCAAGTAAATATAATTTTACTCTTGTTCCTTTTGCCAAAGGAATGAAAGTTGATTTTAAGAAATTTGGAATTTCTCATATTTATGATGGAGATTTAAAAAAAATTTCAAATAAGTCTTCTTATGGTTATATTATAGTTTCAACTTCTGGTTCAACTTCTGCTCCTAAGCCAATTGTTTTGACTGAAGAGATTAAGTTAAAAAGAATAAAAATTGCTATTGACACTTATAAATTGGATAAAAACGATACTATTTTAGTTTCAACTCCTCTTCATCACTCACTAGCTCAAAGGGGAGTATTATTGGCGTTGGTATTGGGAATTGATTTGATTTTAATGAAAAATTTTAATACCGATAAATATTTAAGAAATTTAAAAAAAGCTACTTTTACGTTTTCGGTTTCAAATCAATTAGAAGCCATTAAGGAAAAGATTAATGGCGATTTTAATTTAAAAGCAATTGTTTCTACTTCTTATGCTCTAAATTCTGATACGAAAAGAAAATTATTAAATTATTTTCCGATATACGAGTGTTATGGAACGAGTGAAATTGGATGCGTTACTCATTTATCGCCAGAAGATGTAAAAATTCATCCAAAAAGCGTTGGAAAAGCTCTTAATGGAGTTGATATAAAAATAAAGAATGGAGAAATTTTAGTAAAGAGTCCTTGGAGATTTAAAGAGTATTATAATTTGCCTGAAATTACTCAAGAATCGTTTGAAGGAGAATTTTTTAAAACCGGTGATTTAGGAGAAATTATAGATGGGTTTTTGTATTATAAAGGCAGAAAAAAAGAGCTTATTAAAACTGGTGGAATTAGTGTATATCCAATAGATATTGAAGAAGTAATAAAAAGAGTAAGTGGTGTTAAAGAAGTGGCGGTAATTGGAGTTGAAGATAGCTATTTTGGAGAGGTTGTTGTAGCCGTGGTTGTAGGAGATGTTGAAAAAAAAGACATTATAAGAGCTTGTAGCGTATTAGCTCCTTATCAAAGACCTATGTATGTTGATATAGTACAATCTCTTCCAAAAAATTCTATGGGGAAAATTCAAAAGTTTAAGTTGAAAGAAAAATATAAAAATTTAAGAATTGGCGAGAAAATTAAAGGGTTGAAGTGAAAGTTTTATCTTTGGGTTTTTTAGGAGGAGGAATTAACTCAATAGCTGGGCCTGTTCATTTTATAGCTTCTCAAATGGATAGAAAATTTGAGGTAGTTGGAGGAATTTTTAGCAAAGATAAGGAAAAATCAAAATTAAGTGCTAAGAAATACCAGGTTAAAAATTTTAATTCTATTGAAGAGATGGCAAAAGAAGTTGATGTTATTGTTATTTTAACTCCTACTCCTGAGCATTTTAACAATATAATGGAAATTAAGAAACATAATGTTAAAATAGTAGTTGATAAGCCTATTGTTGCTACTTCAAAAGAAGCTAAGAAAATTAGAAATTTTGCCAAAGAAATAATTGTAACTCATAATTACAGTGGATATCCGTTAGTTAGGGAAATAAGAGCGTTGGTAAAAGAAAATATATTGGGAGAAATTAAAAAAATTAAAATTAATATGCCTCAAGAAAGTTTTTTAAAACCTTTAAAACCGGGATATCCTCAAGAGTGGAGAAGAAAAGACTTGGAAATTCCAACCATTGCTTTAGACCTTGGAGTTCATACTTATCATTTGGCAAGGTTTATTTTAAATGAAAATTTTAAGCCTTTTTTTTGTGAAAAAAATAAATTTTCAAAGTTAAATGTAATTGATGATTGTATAGTTTTAGCAAAAAGTAAAAATACTTTAATTGAACTTAGTTTTTCCAAAATATCTCTTGGAAATACAAATCCTCTTTTTATCGAGGTTTATGGAGAGAGAGCGGCTATTAAATGGTCGCAAGATGATTTTGAAAATTTATACATTTCTTATTTTGATGGTAAAAAAGAGATTATCAATAGAAGCAACGCTAAGTTTGAAGCCAGTAAAAAAAGATATCAGAGAATGGCTCCTGGGCATCCGTCTGGATTTATAGAAGCTTTTGCTAATTTATATTGCGATATTTATGATAAACTAAATGGAAAAGAAAGTGAATTTGTAAGTGATGGTATTGAAAGTATTGAAAGTATAATGTTTTTTAAGGAGGCGATTTATGGAAATTAAAAAGTTTTTATGGAATTATTTAAATGATGTAAAACCGCTTAAAATGAGCGAAGAAGAGTTTTTAAATTATAGATATCTTGATAATCATTTGGATTCTTTTGAAATTATTCAATTTATTATGGCTATTGAAGAGGAATTTGGGATAAAGTTAGAGCCAGAAGATACTGAAAGTGAAGAATTTAGAACTATTGGCGGATTAATTGAAATTATAAAGAGAAAATTATGAAATATACGAAAAAAGATATAATAAAAGTTTTAAAAAGCGTGGGGATAGAAAAAAGTGATACGGTATTTTTTTCTACTTCTTTTGGAATGGTTGGAATTCCGCCAAGTTTTGTAAAAACGCAGGAGGATTTAAATAAATTATTTTTAGAAGCAATAAGAGAGGTTTTGGTTGATGGGAATATTGTAGTTCCAACTTATTCATATACATTTGGAAAAAGTTTAGCAAGCAATTTGGCAAATTTTACTCGTTATACTCCCGCTGAAATTGGACCCTTTCCAAATTATGTTTTAAAACAAAGCGATGCAATAAGAAGTATTGATCCTTTTGTATCGGTAGCTTGTATAGGAAAAGATTGTAAAAAACTTTTGAGTAATTTAAGTAATGTTTCTTATGGAGAGGGTAGTTTTTTTGAAAAATTAGTAAATTTGGAAAATAGCAAATGTTGTAGCATCGGACTTGGTCCTAATTGGACTCCTTTTATTCATTATGCAGATTATTTATCAAAAGTTCCTCATAGATACGATAAATTATTTTGGGGAAAGATTGAAGGGAAGGTTTATCCTTGGATTTATAGCGTTAGATTTGTAGGAGATGAGAGTTATCCTTATGCTCATATAGCTGGAAGAGAAGCAGAAAATGCTGGAATTTGGAAATATAGTGAGCTTGGAAGAGCAAGGGTGTATGCGGCAAGTTGTAAGAAATATTTTGATTTTGTAATGGAGAAATTAAATAAAAATCCTTGGTATCTTGCAAAGGGTCCGGCTATTGATGTAATTAAAAAAGAAAAAGAAAGAGTTAAATATTTAGATATTGGAGGGGAATTTGTAACGGGCGAATGGGTTGGAAATTTTTTAATTCCAGAGAGATGGGGATATAAAGAAGCTTATTTAATAGGAGAAGATGGCAAAGTTTATTCTACTACTCCTTGGATACATTCTTTGAGTATTGATAAATGGTTAAATTATGAAGAAGCTAAAATGCATACGAGTTATTTTTCTAAAAACGTTTTTTATAATAGAGATTTTGGATTTGTAGTAAAATATTTACCAAAACAAAAATATAGATTTTTGATTAAAAGTGAATTTGGAAAAGGAAAAATGCCAATAAAAAGGGATTTTGCTTTTGTAGAAGAATGGATTGATATAAAAGAATATAGTGAGCCTAAAAAGATGATTTTTGAAAGAGGGTATTTTGAATGATTGGCGAAAAAATGATAGCTTTAGCAAAAGAGCTTTATCCAATCAATAGAAGTTTAACAGGAGAAGGGGTAAGAGAAACCTTAAGGATTTTAAAAAGAGAAAATCCAGAACTTGAAATTCATTCGGTGCCTACTGGATATAAGGCGTTTGATTGGGAGGTTCCAAAAGAGTGGAATTGTTTTGATGCCTATATTATAACTCCAGATGGTAAAAAAATTTGCGATTATAAAAAAAATAATTTACATGTTGTTCAGTATTCGATTCCCATCGAAAAAGAACTTTCTTTAAAAGAGCTTCAAAAGCATTTATATTCTTATGAAAAATTGCCAGATGCTATTCCTTATGTCACTAGCTATTATAATAAAACTTGGGGATTTTGTATAAGTGAAAACGAAAGGAAAAAATTAAAGCCAGGTAAATACAAAGTAGTAATAAAAAGTGAGCTTAAAAATGGAGAGTTAAATTATGCCGATTTAGTAATTGCTGGCAAAAGCGATAAAGAAATTATGTTTTCAACTTATATTTGCCATCCTTCAATGGTAAATAATGAATTGTCGGGTCCTGTGCTTGCTACTTTTTTGGCAAAATATATTAAAAGCAAAGATAATTATTATACTTATCGATTCGTTTTTGCGCCAGAGACTATTGGGAGTTTAGTTTATATGTCAAAGCATTTAAAACATTTAAAGGAAAAAGTAAAAGCGGGATATATTTTAACTTGCGTTGGAGATGAAAGAGCTTATTCTTATCTTCCTAGTAGATATGGAAATACTTTAGCTGATAAAGTGGCTTTGAATGTATTAAATTATGAAATAAAGAAATTTAAAAAATATAGTTTTTTAGATAGAGGAAGTGATGAGAGGCAATATTGCTCTCCCGGAGCCGATTTGCCTTTTTGTAGCGTTATGAGGAGCAAATACGCAACTTATCCTGAATATCATACAAGCAAAGATGATTTTAATTTGGTTACGGCTAAAGGACTTGAAGATAGTTATAAACTTTATACAAAAATAATTGATGTTTTGGAAAATAATTTTTATTATCAAACTACCGTAATAGGTGAGCCTCAGCTTGGTAAAAGAGGGCTTTATCCAAATACCTGTTCTCCTAAAACCAATTATGAATTGGCATTTTTATATAGAAATTTTTTAGCGTATGCCGATGGGAATAATGATTTAGTGGATATTGCCGATATTATTGGAGTTAGTGCGTATAAATTAATTGATGTGGCAAAGCTTTTTTTAAAACATGGATTGGTAAAAGTAGTATAAAGGAACGATATGAATGTTGAAAATATTGAGAGTTTACAAAATATGATAGCTGAAAATTTAAAAAAAGGCGAAGTTCCAAATAAAGAAATTATTTTGTTATACGATAAGATAAAAGATGTTAATTTGGAAAAAAATGAAATTATTGAAAAAAATTTGGAATTTTTAAAAAAACATTATGAAAATTTATCTTTAGAAGAAAAATTTGTTGTAAATAACATAATTTTTATTTTAGAAATGTTAAATGGCAATGCTCTAAATGGTTTTAAGGAATATGTAAAAAGAGGTCTTAGATTTCATACTCACTCAATGGCAAATAATAAAGAAGCGATGTTTTTTGTTGAATTTGTTAAAGGATTTCAGGATTATAAGTTGTTAATTAAAATAGTAAAAGAGATTTTTAAAGAGTATTTTAATTATCCATATGAAGAGAGAAGAGCGATTATTGCAAATACATTAGCCATTATTTGGAATAACAAATATCTTTTTAACAATCCAATTTGGCTTGAAGTTTTTGAAATTTTGGTTGAGGTAATACACGAAGCAATAAAAAAAGAACTAATCGAAGATGAGATGCCTTTACATTTTTTGGCTTATCACATTTATGGAAATAATATTCATACAATTGATGAGTGGAGAGTTTTTAACGAAAAAGTAGAAAAACCTTCAAGCAAATTTTATAAAGAGTGGGGAGAGAAGAATAATCTTCCTAAATGTAAAGAAAAAATAAGTAATGGCAAGAAAAAAATAGGATTTTTAATTGATAGAATAGTTTTTAATTCTCCTTATATGGTTTTTTATTCGTTGCTTAAGAATTTAATGAAAGATGATAAGTTTAGGAAAAATTACGAAATATACGTTTATTCGATGGAATATGTTTATAAACAACCAGATGATGAGAAATTGATTGAAGATTTGACTAAATTGGGAGTAAAAGTTTATTCTCCAAAAAAATTTTTTAAAGATGGATACTTTTTTTCTCATTTAAAAAAGGCGCTTGATATTAGAAATTTAATTTTAAAAGATGGAATTGATTATTTAATAGGAGGCGGGGGATACGATATTCCTATTTTTCTTTTTGCTAATAGATCGGCTCCCGTTCAAATCTTTTGGTCTCATGGAAATTGCGTGAGCGATTTAATAGGAATCGATAAAAGAATAAGTCATTTTGAACAAGAATGTAAAGAGTGGGATTGGGGGATTTTTAACGTGCCTATGGCGGATGAGTTTTTAGTTGGAAGCGAAGAGGATAGGAAAAAAGGCGAAGCTATAAAAAAGGCAATTTTAGAAGAATATGGAGAAGATACGGTTGTGCTTGGAACTATTGGAAGGCTTATAAAAATTGATAGTGATGAATATTTAAAAATTATTGCTAAAATTATGAAAGAAAATCCAAATACTATTTATCTTGCTTGTGGAGATGGAAATAAAAAAAGTATTGAAGAAAAACTTAAAAGATATGGGATTGATAGAAATAGATTTGTTTTTACGGGACAAGTTAATCCACACGTTTTTGGATGGGTTATTGATGTGTGGCCGGATAGTTTTCCGCTTAGACAAGGGCAAAGCAAAAATGAATACATTGCAAAAGGGGGGAGTATAATATTTATGGATAAATATTTAAATGATACTATTAGAAATTGGTATAAAGGTTTTGAAATTCCACCAATTGCAAAAGATGAAAAAGAGTATATTGAGTTTGTAAATAGATTAATAAACGATAAAGATTATAAGAATAAACTTCGTGAGTGGAACAAAGATATTTTTAGAGATCAAAAAAATAACTTTTTAAAGGTAATAAATAATGGAAATAGTGGAAATTGAGGGAGTTAAATTAAATATTGATCATCCAAGTATTAAAGGAATAAAAAAGTTTTTTTATGAGAATAAATATGAACACAAGGAAATCGCTATTTTAAAAAATGTTTTAGAGGAAGATGATGTTGTGTTTGAAGTAGGGGCTGGTATTGGATTTATTAGTACTTTTTGTGCAGAGAGAGTTAATAAAGTAATAGCTTATGAAGCTAATCCTGAAATGATAAAAAAGATTAAAGAAACTTACAAATTAAATGGTGTTAATCCTATTTTAAAAGAAGGAATTTTATTAGATAAAGAAGGAGAGATTGAGTTTTTTTTAGAAAAAAATTTTTGGTCGAGTTCTACTATTAGAAGAAGTAAAGATTCTAAAAAAATAAGAGTAAGAACATTTAATGTAAATAAAGAAATAGAAAAATTTGATCCAAATTTTCTTATAATAGATATTGAAGGAGGTGAAAAAGATCTTATTCCTATAATAGATTATAAAAATATAAATAAAGTATTAATAGAATTTCATCCTGATATTATAGGTGAAAAATTAGTTTCCAATTTAATAAAATATTTAATAGAACAAGGATTTTATTTGGATTTATATAAGAGTATAAGAAATGTTTGTTATTTTCAAAGGTAAAAAGTGATACTTTTTGATATAACTGTGCCTCAAAGAGTGTTATTTTTTAAAAATATTATAAAAAAATTAAATAATGTTATTGTAACCACAAGAGGAGGGGAGGGGTATAAAGAAGTATTGGAACTTTTAAACTTACATAAAATTCCGTATATTTTAATTGGAAAATATGGAGGAAATAGTTTAGAAGGAAAATTAAAAACAAGTATTAAAAGGCAAGATGAATTAATAGAAATAATAAAAAAATATAATATAAAGACGGTAGTTAGTGGAAGTGTAGTAGATGCAAGTAGAGTTGGATTTGGGCTTGGGTTAAAGGTTGTTAATATAAATGATATGCCAGTAAAGAGTTATAGATTTAAGTGTGAAAATATTGAACCTGTTACAAGACTAACAGCTCCACTTTCAAGTGTGCTTTTTAAACCTTTTGTAGTTCCTGATGAAATTTTTGAAAAGCTTGGAGTGTGTAATATAAAAACTTATAATTTTCTTGATCCTTTAATTTGGCTGAAAGATTTTAAGGTTAATAAAAATTATGTAAAAAGCGAGATTCCTCAAATTGATGAAAGTAAGCCTATAGTTGTTGTTCGGGAGGAGGAGTTTAAGGCGAGTTATGTTAAAAAAAAATATCCATTCTTATATGAAGTAATTGAGGAACTTCAAAATTGGGATATTAATTTAGTAATTGTTCCAAGATATGAGAGTAAATATCTTAAAGAAAAATTTAAACGAGCTATTGTATTAGATAAGGCAATTATCCTTCAACATCTTCTTGCAAAAACTTCTCTTTTTATAGGAGGGGGAGGAACAATTAATATTGAAGCAACTTATTTTGGGGTGCCTGTGATTTCTACTAGAAGTTTTATTAGTCATTATGATAAATTTTTAATAGATAACGGTTTAATGTGGCATAGCAATAATAAAGAAGAGATATTAGATTTAGCAAAAAAATTAATTGGGGTTAATAATAAAGCAAAAGCAAAAGAAGTTTATTCAAAAATGGATGTTAATATTGATATGTTTGTAAGGGAGATAGTTGATGATGAGAGATATTGACAAATATAAAGAGGGATTCTTAAAGTTAGATTTTGAGAGAATTCAAGAAAAATATAGAAAAAAAAAAGTTATTGAAATTTTAAATAAATATAAACCAAAAAAAATTTTAGAAATAGGGTGTGGTGTTGATAGTATAGGAAATTATTATAATTGTGATTTGATTGTGGTTGAGCCATGTGTTGATTTTGCAAAAAAAGTAAAAAATGCAAAGGTAATAAAAGATTTTTTTGAAAATGTTGAGTTTAATGAGGAGTTTGATTTTATAGTTGTAAGTGCACTTCTTCATGAGATTGAGGATGTTGATAGATTTTTAAAAAAATTAAAGAAAGTTGCAAAAAAAGCGATTATTCATATAAATGTACCAAATGCAAAATCGTTTCATAAACTTTTAGGGGTTAAAATTGGTAAATTAAATTCTATTTATGATAAAACAGAAACTCATTCAATATTACAACAAAATATGGTATTTGATATGGATAGGTTAGTAAGTTTATTGCAAAATTATGGATTTGAAATAATAGAAAAAGGGGGATATTTTGTTAAGCCTTTTTCTCATAATCAAATGCAAAAAATGCTTGAATGTGGAATAATAGATAAAAGAGTATTGGATGGGCTTTACGAATTAAAAGAGCTTGAAGAGTTTAGTAGTGAAATATTTGTAAACGTAAAGGTTAAAAGTGAAAATAGTTAAGTATAGCAGTGAATATGAAAAAGTGTGGGATGAATTTATAGCAAATTCTAAAAATGGAACAGTTTTTCATACTCGTAAATTTCTTTCATATCATAAAGATAAATTTGAAGATAAATCGATTTTAATATATAAAAAAAATCGTTTAGTTGGAGTTTTTCCTGCAGTGGAAGTGGATGGTAAGATTATATCTCATAGAGGCTCCACTTATGGAGGTTTGGTTGTAGGGGTTAAAAATAGATTAAGTGATAGTTTAAGTATGTGGGAAAAGATAATAAATTATTATCAAAAAACTATTGAATTTAGAAAGAGCGAATATATTTTTGATAAGTATCCAAGTAGAGAAGTAATATTTGCGGCTAAAAAATTTGGTTTTAAAGAAGTAAATGAAGAGCTTTCGACTTGTTTGGATTTGGAGTTTGTGAAATTTAGTGAAAGAAGAAAAAGGGCAATTAAAAAGTGCAAAGATTTAAAAATTATTTTTGATGATATGAATTATGAAGATTTTTATGAGATATTAAGCAATAATTTAAAAATTAAATATGATACGACCCCAACACATACATTAAAGGAAATGAAATTATTAAAGAAGTTGTTGCCAGGTAATTATTTACTTATAACAATTTATAAAGATAAGCAAATGATAGCAGGAATTTGGTTGGTTCTTGCAACAGATAAAACAGCACATACATTTTATATAGCTCAAAATTATGATTTTGCTGAATTTCAGGGACTTAGTTGTATAGTTAAAAATATAATTGAATATTTGCAAAAGAAGAGTTTTAAATATTTAAATTTTGGTATTTCAACTGAAAATGGAGGGGAATTTGTAAATAAAGGTCTTTTTGAATTTAAAGAAAGTTTTGGAGGGTTTGGAGTTAGTAGATTTTATTTTAGGAAAGAAGTATGAAAATAGCGATAATAGGTTATGGATATTGGGGTAGAAATATAGCGAGAACGGCAAAGGAAGAAGGTTTAGAAATTGTAACGATTTATGATGAAGATAAAAAAAGAATAAAAGAAGCTAAAAAATTTTATGATTTTATAGAAGTTGATAGTTTTGATGAAGTTTTGAAACTTGATATTGATTCGGTTTTTATAATCACTCCTCCGGCAACTCATTATGAAATTGCAAAAAAAGCACTTTTGGCTGATAAACATATTTTTGTAGAAAAGCCTTTTACTTTAAATTTGGATGATGCTTATGAATTGATTGAATTAGCAGAGAGTAGAAATTTAATTTATATGGTTGATCATGTTTTTGTGTATTCTGAACCAGTTAAATATTTGAAACAAAATTTAGATAAATTTGGGGAAATTGTATATATTAATTCAAGGCGTATAAATTTAGGGCTTTTTCAATATACAACCGATGTTATTTGGGATTTGGCAGTTCATGATTTAAGCATAATTGATTATTTGGTGGGGCTTAATATCAAAAACGTAAGTTGTTTTAAAAGAAAATATAAAGATTTTCCAAACGATGCTATTGCAAGAATAAATTTGGAATTGGATAATGAAATTATTGTAGGAATTGATGTTTCTTGGTTATCTCCTATGAAAGTTAGGGAGATGATAATAGGGGGAACAAAACTTAGTGTTGTTTATGATGATACTATTGAGGATAAAATAAAGCTTTATGATAAAGGAGTGGTTTTAGAAAAAAGTTTGGATAAAAATGAGCTTTATGAATGTATGGTAAAATATAAATATGGAGATGAAATTATTCCAAAACTTCCTAAGAATATGCCTTTAAATAATGCAATTAACCATTTTAGTGAGTGTGTAAGAGAAAAAAAACTTCCGATTACTTCTAAAAAATCAATTATTAATGTGATAAAAGCTCTTGAAATTATTTCAAAGGTTTGAAAATGTGTTATAAAAAGGTGAGGGTAGAAAATGATTAAATTTTTGGATTTAAAAAAACAATATCTAGAAATTAAAAAAGAAATAGATAAAGCTATTTTTAACGTTATTGAAGAGAGTGCTTTTGTTGGAGGAAAATTTGTTAAAAATTTTGAAGAGGATTTTGGAGAGTATCTTGGTATAAGAAATGTTATTGGAGTAGGTAATGGAACGGATGCTATTGAAGTTGCTCTTTGGGCTCTTGATTTACCAAAGAATTCTGAAGTATTAGTTCCAGCAAATACTTTTATAGCTACGGCTGAAGCGGTTAGTCGAAATGGATTAAAAGTAAAATTTGTAGATTGTAATAAATATTATCAAATAAATCCAGAAAGTATAGAAGAAAATATTACTCCTAATACTTCGGCGATAATTGCCGTGCATTTATATGGACATCCGGCAAATATGAAAAAAATAGGGGCTATTGCAAAGAAATATAACTTAAAGGTAATTGAAGATTGTGCTCAAGCTCATGGGGCTGAAATTGAGAATGTTAAAGTAGGTAATTTTAGTGACGTAGCTACGTTTAGTTTTTATCCGGGTAAAAATCTTGGAGCGTATGGAGATGGAGGGGCTGTCGTTACTAATGATGACGTTTTGGCAAAAAAGATTAGAATGTATGTAAATCATGGAAGAGATACTAAATATGTTCATGCATTTGAAGGAAGAAATAGTAGGCTTGATGGAATTCAAGCGGCTATTTTAAGCGTTAAATTAAAGTATTTGGATAAGTGGATAGAAAGGAGAAATTATATTGCAAAAGAATATTTAAAAAAGATTAAAAATCCTCTTATAGAGCTTCCAAAAGTAGTTAATAATATTAGACATGCTTGGCATTTATTTGTAATTAAAGTTGAAAATAGAGAAAAATTTATTGAGTATATGAAAAAAAATGGTATTCAAACGGGGATTCATTATCCAATAGCTCTTCCAAAGTTAAAAGCGTATAAATATTTAAATCAAGATTGTTCAAATTTTAAAGCGTGTAGGGAAGATAGATTTTTAGTTTCTTTACCAATAGGAGAGCATTTGAAAGAAGAAGAGATTAATAAAATTATAAAAGTAGTTAACAGCTATAAAGGATAATGAATGCTTGGATTTTTTAAAAAGAAAAAAGAGGAATTTGTAAAGCCTAAGAAAGATCCTTTTCCAAGTTTAGAAGAAGTGAAGAATTTAACAATTATAGATATAAGATCTGAAGATGAGGTAGAGTTTTATGGTAGTTTTCCAAATTCTATTCATATTCCGTTTGATGAATATTTTGCTTCAAGATTGATGCTTTTAGATAAAAATAAAGAATATGGAATAATGGATTTAAGAGGAATTGAGAGTGTATTAAACGAAGCCGAAAAAATAGCAAAAAAAGTAGGTCTTAATGCAAAAAAATTAAAAGGAGGCTTTTTTTATATAAAAGAGGTTTTAAATTATAAAGTAAAAAATTAAAGTTTATGGAATTAAAATATGCGTGAGCGTTAAAGAAGAAGAAAAATATAAGGAGGTTTTTAAATGAACTTATTTTTTGGTGTTAGTGTCGGTATAGGTGCCGTTATTGGGTATGTAACCAATTACGTAGCAATAAAACTACTTTTTAGACCGTATAAACCTATT
>Ga0256836_1000613_pt1 | contig 18057 bp, 18 predicted proteins | sample 4561380metaG_FD_185974 | JGI IMG/M metagenome (GOLD analysis project Ga0256836, IMG submission 185974) | Hydrothermal vent microbial communities from Guaymas Basin, Mexico - 4561-380 | ecosystem: Environmental > Aquatic > Marine > Hydrothermal vents | place: Mexico: Guaymas Basin | collected...
ACCCTCTTTTGTAACTCCCGGGTCAAATTTAAACCCATAATCTAAAAGCTCTTTTTTTAAACTTAAAGATGCTTTGCTTAAAATTTCAACCGCCTCTTTTTTATTGTGAAAACTTCCAGCCTTTAACGTATCTTCTATATGAACAGGAACATCTTCTTCATCTACAGCCATAGTAACACCACCCTGAGCATAAAAAGAGTTACAATCCCAAACCTGATTTTTTGTAACAATAAGAGTTGAAAGCCCCTTTTCATTCAAAAACTTTGCACACCAAAGTCCTGCTAACCCACTTCCTATAATAATACAGTCAAACTTCATTGTACTCCTATCTTTAAATTTAAAGTTCCGTTTATATCAAACATCTGTAAATCATTTGTTATGTTATTTTCTTTTTTATTCTCCCAAGCAGGAGGAGCTTTATAGCCACATCCTAAAAAAATGGCTATAATTATAATATGAAAAAAGCAAATGAAATACTTAAACATTTACTAAAACCTTTTGATAACGAACTTAATAAATCGCGTTGTTTAAGAAAAATTATAGCACTTATGCCCCAAAATTACAAAAAATATGTAAAAAAAATAAGCTATAAAGGAGCAATTTTATATATAGAGGTCTCACATCCGGCATTAAAAACAGAAATTTTTTACAACAGAGATAAAATTTTTCTAATAATAAAACAGATGCACAGATTAAATATATGTAAAAATATAAATCCCACAAAAATAGTTACTTTATATAAATACACACCCCTGCCTAAACCTCTAAAAGAAATTAAATTCTATCTAAAAGAAGTAAAAGATTTCGAAATAAAAGCCAAAAATCCTCATATTAAAAAGAAATTTGAAGAAATAAAAAAAATTTTAAAGGAGAGAGATTGATAGAAAAGATAAAATCCCTCCCAGACAAACCCGGAGTTTATCAATATTTCGACAAAAACGGAAAACTTTTATATATAGGAAAAGCAAAAAATTTAAAAAAGAGGATTAAAAGTTATTTTAGATTTAATCCATTCCGTCCGGCTGATAATTTAACTCCAAGAATTTATAAAATGGTAAATGAGACAAAAGATTTAAATTATATTGTAGTAGAGAGTGAAAACGATGCCCTTATTTTAGAAAATTCTCTTATAAAACAGCTAAAACCGAAATACAATATTTTACTTAGAGACGACAAAACATATCCGTATATATACATAAATCTTGATGAGCCATTTCCTATGCCGGATATTACAAGAAAAATCATTAAGGGAAAAAATATCAAATATTTTGGTCCATTTAGCTCAGGAGCAAATGCAATTTTAAAGACAATTTATGAAGAACTTCCGTTAGTCCAGAATAAATCCTGTCTTAAAGGGAAAAAAGCGTGTCTGTATTATCAGATGAAAAGATGTCTTGCCCCTTGCGAAAATAAAATTACCCCCGATGAATATAGAAAAATTATAGATAAAGCAATAGAGTTAATTAAAAATAAAGATAAACTTTTAGAAATTTTAAACAAAAAAATGCAAAAATACGCCGAAAATTTACAATTCGAAGAGGCTGCCGAAATTAGAGACAGAATAAAATCGATTGAAAGCGCCGAGATTTATTCAAATGTGGATTTAGCAAAACTTGAAGATTTAGATATTTTTGCAGTAGAAGTGTTTGATAAAAAGGCAGTGGTTATTAGAATTTTTGTAAGAAATGGAAAGGTAGTAGCAAGCTCTCATAATATAATAAATTCTCAAACTATTCCGGAAAAAAATGAAATTTATACAAGAGCTATTTTAGAGTTTTATTCAAATGAAACCCCTTTTACCTCATCAAAAATTTTAGTCGGGGAAGATTTTGAAGAAAGAGAATGGGTAAGTAAAGTCTTAAGCGAAAAATTTAATAAAAAAATTTCAATTATCACACCTACCACAAAAGAAAGAAAAAACCTAATAAAGCTTGCAAAATTAAATGCTCTTGAAGTTATTAAAAACATAAAAGAAAACACTGTTTTAAAAGAGATACAATCTCTTTTTAACCTTCAAAACACTCCTTATAAAATAGAAATTTTTGACACATCCCATATACAAGGGGAAGCTGTAGTTGGAGCTATGGCTGTATGGGAAGAAAATAGATTTAAAAAGAATGATTACAGACACTACCATTTAAACTCAAAAGATGAGTATTCTCAGATGAAAGAACTTTTAACAAGAAGAGCTAAAAGTTTTGATAAAGCACCGCCTCCTGATATGTGGTTAATCGACGGAGGGGAGGTTCAGCTAAAAATAGCAAAAGAAATAATTGATTCAAGCGGTGCAAACATTGATGTTTTAGCTATATCAAAAGAGAAGATAAATTCAAAGGCTCACAGAGCAAAAGGAAGTGCAAAAGATAAAATTTATTTTTTTGAAAAAAATAAAATAGAAAAATTAGCTTTATCTACAAATGACAAAAGACTGCAATTTTTACAAAAACTAAGAGATGAAGCACACAGGTTTGCTATTGAATTTCATAGAAAAACCAAAATAAAAAAAGACACCCAAATAGAACTGTTAAAAATAAAAGGAATCGGAAAAGCAAAAATGACAAAACTTCTAAATTATTTTGGAACATTTGAAAATATAAAAAAAGCTCCTTTTGATGAATTAAAAGATATTCTAAATGAAAAAGATGCAAAAAAGATAATTGAATTTTTCAAAGAAAACAGATGAAAGTTACTATAGGCGGGTTTGACGGAATGCATATAGCCCATCAAGAACTTATTAAAAAAGCAGAGTTTATGGTAATAATTGAAAAAGACTCAAACCTAACCCCCGGGCTTGACAGATGCGAATACACTACGCTCCCTTGTATATTTTTTAATCTGCAAGAAATAAAACATTTAAGTGCAATGGAGTTTATTGAAAAACTTAAAAAACTAAACACTACAGAAGTAATTGTAGGAGAAGACTTTAGGTTTGGAAAGAAAAGAAGCGGAGATATTAACCTGTTAAAAAAGTTTTTTAAAATTAAAGTTATAAATGAAATTAAAATAGAAGGTATAGGAGTACATTCAAATGTTATAAGAGAGTTCTTAAAAAAAGGAGAAATTAAAAAAGCAACAAAATTTTTAGGTCATACTTATAAAATAAAAGGCATAAAAATAAAAGGACAGGGACTTGGAAAAGAAAAATTAGTCCCTACTATTAATATAGAGCTTTTAAAAAACTATCTATTGCCAAAAGAAGGGGTTTATATTACAAAAACAAACTCCTGCCCTTCTATCACTTTTATAGGAAAACGCTCAACCGATAACGCATTTTCCATAGAAACACATATATTAACCGATTTTGAAGAAGAAGAATTAATAAAAATAGAGTTTTTAGAATTTTTAAGAGAAAACAAAAAATTCAGCTCTTTAAAAGAGTTAAAAAACGAAATTCAAAAAGATATAAAAACTACTCAAATTTATTATAATCAAAATTTCTGACAAACCTTTCAAAACTTTCTTTTGGCATAGGTTTGGCAAAATAATACCCCTGTGCCACATCTACTTCTAAATTTTTAATAATTTCTAAAATCTTTTTATTCTCAACCCCTTCTGCCACTGTCTCTTTTTTTAAGACCTTTGCAATCTGAACAATCATTTCGGTAATAATTAAATCATCAACATCTTTTTCCAAATCTTTAATAAAAGTCTGGTCTATTTTTAAAGTGTTAAAGGGAAGTTTTTTAAGATAATTAAGCGATGAATAGCCTGTCCCAAAATCATCTATTGCTATTTTAAATCCAAGAGCTTTTACCTCTTCTAATATATTAACAGTATAAGCAATATCCTGCATACTAATTGTTTCGGTTATTTCAAGTTCAAGCCTGTTAGGATTTATTTTATAAATGTTTAACATATTTTTTAAATTAGAGATAAAATCGCTTTGTCTAAATTCATTTGGAGATATGTTAATAGATAAAATTAAATCCGGAAAATACTTTTGCCATTTTTTTAACGTCTCAAAAGCTTTTTTTAACACATATCTGTCAATATAAGTGATAAGATTGCTTTTTTCTGCATACGATATAAAATGAAAAGGGCTCAAAAGCCCCCTTTTTGGATGATTCCACCTAATAAGAGCCTCTGCACCTCTTACTTTTTTATGTTTTAAATCTATCTGAGGCTGAAAAAAAAGGATTAATTCATCCTCTTTTTCTAAAGCACTTTTTAATTCATTTGTAATATTATAATACTCATTTACCTGTTTTTTTAATTCTTCGTTTATAAATTTACTGCTGTTTTTTCCTTTGTTTTTAGCTTCATACATCGCAATGTCTGCAAATTTCAAAAGCTCGTCCATATTGGTAGAATCATCTGGATATACCGCACATCCTATACTAAATGTGGGATAAATAGGTGTCTGTTTTATATTTATCGGCTCTTTTAGAGAATTTACAATTTTATTAATTACCTCTTTTATTGAATTTTTATCTTTTATCCCGTAAAGTAAAATAATAAACTCATCTCCCCCTATTCTTGAAATAAAATCGCTTTTTCTTAAAACACTCTTAAGTCTGTTAGCAATAGTTATTAAAAGCTTATCTCCGTTTTCATGTCCTAAAGTATCATTAACCATTTTAAAATTATCCAAATCCAGATAAAGCACTGCTATTTTTTTATTGTTCCTTTTTGCAATGTTTAAAAGCCTTGAAAATTCTTCTTTTAAATAGGCTCTGTTAGGAAGAGATGTCAAAGGATCGTGGTAAGCCAAAAATTCAATTTTTTGCTGTCTTTTTATCTCTTCTGTCACATTTAAACTAACCCCAATAACTTTACCTTTAATAAATTTTCCTACACTCTTAAAATAAAATTTTTTATTTTCATCGGTAATAAAAGTATGAATCATTTCAAAAGACTCATTGTTTAAACAGGCTGACTTAAGTTTCTTCTTAAACGCTTTTTTATCCTCCTCTTCAAAATGGCTTAAAAAATCATCTAATGTTTTTATCTTTTTTAAATTTAAAATTTTAATATTTTTTCCCATTATACTAAAGCGTTTTTCTTTACAATCATAATCCCAGCTAAACATTTCCGAAATACTCTGAGCAGTTTCAAGCTGATTTTTATACTTTACAATCCTGTGTAAAAACTCTTTTTGGTTTTTATAAAAAAGATTAACCTGTTTTAAAAGAGTATTTACAGCTTTTGTAATGTTTTCTATTTCATAAAAAGCATCAACCTTTTCAATAGAAGATATCTTTTTAAAATTAATTTTTTCTAACCGTTTAGCTAAAAGATTTAACTTTAATATTTTAGTTCTTATATACCAAAAAAGTAAAAATATTATAGGAAAGAATATTAAAAAGTATATTAAAAATCTTACAAAATACTTTTCAAAAAACCTCTTAATAAGATTGTTTTCATAATATACAACTATTTCACCCTCTTTTATTTTAAAACTCATTTTATTTTCACTCTCATAGCTATTAAATCTAAAAACCCTGTTTGAGAGGTTTATTTCTATATTTTTTATATCCTTTGAGTGCGAAATAATTTTTTTAATTTCATTTTTAAGCTCATCTGTAAAATTGTATTTCAATAACGTTGTTAAGGTCTCTTTTTCATTTTTTATAGCAAGTGCTATTTTATCTTTTTGCATCTCTTTTAAGGTTTTAGAAATATTAAATATATCAACAAAAATATAAAGCAAAAACCCGCTTATTAAAACAACAAAAGTAATATCTATAAAACTTATTAATGATTTAATCTTTTTCATAAATCTTAGCCACTTTCAAAATAATAGGATTTATATAAATAGAAGCTTTTTTAATCAAATAAAGGTTAATAATAGGTTTTACTTTTGCTCCTATATAAATACTTACCATAGAATCTTTTATCATATCCGGATAAATGCTAAAAATAAGTTTTTTTGTTCTTAAAAGTCTTTTTTTAAATTTATCAGATATTTTTTTAGTAACTAAAATATAAGCATCCGCCTCTGAAAAATTAGGCACCGTATCCATTCTTACATCGACGCCGTTTTTTTCTAAAAACTTAGCCATTTTTTTAGCTATTTTTACACTGTCTTTATCATAAATTAAATCTATTACAATTTTTTTGTTTTTCTTTTGAAAATTACTTATTTTAATAATTTTAGTATAAAGCTTTGCCTCTATATATAAAAGTTCATTTATATTAGCCGCTAAAAAAGAAAAAAATATAAAAAAAAGAAATAAGTATTTCATTACCATTCTTTATAAAGATTTAAAAAAATTTTTCTCTCATGCGCAGGAACTCTTGCATCTTTATATTCAAAAAAATACCTTCTAAAAATTAAATTACCAGGAGAAACCCAATAATAGTTCTTATGGTTTGTAATATTTTCTCCCCCTATTGTTATATATATATCGCCGATTTTAAATTTAAAATTAGTATTTAATGTAAAATAGGGAGAAACATCCTCAACAAAAGGAGTTTTTATCCTACTTCCGTAAATAGCCCCTATAAAAAAGGATTTGTTTTCAGTTACATTATAACTAAGATAAGATTTTATAAGTCTTTCCCTGTTTCCGCTCCAGCTGTAAATATCAATACCGGCTATTTCATTTGAAAAGTCATAATAGTTTTTAGTTAATGAGTAAGAAATATTAAAATTATATTTTTTATCTTTTTTAGAATAGGAAATTTCAGCTCCCCTTATATAGTAATTTCCTAAGTTTTCATATATTTTCTTTCCCGTTGTCAAATCAATAACCCTGTCTATATAATTACTGTTTTTACCGTAAAAAAACACAAATTTCAACCTGTCTTTTTTTGTAAATTTTTTAACCGCAATCGCTTCAAGCATATTAATAGTTTCAGGTTTTAAATTCTCATTTCCGTTAAAATCGGCAGCGCTTTTAGCATAAAGCTCCACCCACGAGGGAATTCTATAAGCATTGTTAAACAAAAGTTTAAAAGTATAAAAATCATTATTATAAACACTGCCTATTTTATAAGAAATTTTACTCCCAAAATCACTGTAATAATCATATCTTATCCCGGCAATAGAAGAAAAGTTGTCATTAAAAACAACTAAATCCTCTAAAGCCGTTGAAAAAACTCTTCTGTAAATCCCTTCTTTTAAAACATTAAGTTTCCCTGTTAAATGCTCCCTGTTAGGACCTAAATTAAACAGATTTTGATTATCCTGCATAGAAGGGACATATTGAATATAATAAAAATCAAACGGTTTTGCATATTTAAACCCTAACAAACAGATAAAATTATGTATCCCCTCATTATAATGAACCAAATTTTTAACAAAATATTCTATTTCATGAATTTTAGCCCCGCTTATTATGTCGTTATCAGGATTGTTATCTATTGTTTCATTAAAGTCATAAGGAAAAAGCCTAAATTCCCCATTCCATTCATAATATTTCATACCCGCATCAAAAGTATCTTTTAAATTATATCTTAAATAAAAAGAGTGCCTAAAATTGACATACTGATGTATAAGTTTTATACGTTTGTCCTTTTTTAAAGGAGGCAGGTTTGCTATTCCAAAAAAGTTCCCCTTTTCGTAAAATTGTAGCCTATATTCGAGTTTATCATTTTCCTTTTGATATCTAAGCCCTATTCCAAAATTTTTCTCCAACACATCTGCCTCAACCCCGCTTCTGTAAGGAAAAGAAGTAAAGGTTTGAATATCGATTAAATAAGAAGTAGGAGCTTTTATATCGGGGTTTGAATAACTGTAATATCCATCTATCAAAAAACTGTCATTATTAAATTTTTTAAAAAAAGCGCCTAAATACCCGTTTTTATTAGAAGCGTAAAAATCAATCAAATTATTATCAAAGGCATCAACGGTGATGATATTAATAACCCCCACAAACGCATTTGCACCATAAAGCACAGAATCGGGTGTTTTTGTAAATTCTATTCTTTTTATAAGTATGGCAGGAAAATTATAATAATAAAACTGGTTTGAATAAAGGTTGTTAGTTACCTCAACTCCGTTTATCATAAATTTTATTTTATCTCTATAAACAGATTTATTTCCCCTGATTATAAGCTCTTTTTTACCGCTAGAAGACATTGAAATCTCAACGCCAGGCAGATACTGAAGAATATCAAGAAGAGTCTTAGCCCCGCTTTTTAAAATAAAATCTCTTCTTATAACCTCCACATTCGAAGGAGTTTTATCAATATTTAGTTTAGTTTTAGTAGCAATTTCGCTAACTTCGTTTAATGTTTTTAAAAAATCCTCATTATCTGAAGCAAAAAGAGAAAATATTGATACAATTAGCAAAAAAATTTGTCTCATTGCTACTCTTTTTTACTGAAAGTATAACAAAAATTTAATAAAGGTTATAAATGGCACTAATTGATTTAATAAATGTAAGCAAAACATACGAAGCGCAAAAAATTTTATGCGATGTGGAATTTCATCTTAGCGAGGGTGAAAGAGTCGCATTAATAGGCAAAAACGGGAGCGGAAAATCAACCCTTATGAAGATAATTGATGGAACAATCCAGGCAGACAAAGGCGAAGTAATCACTAAAAACGGAATAAAAATAAAACGTCTGTTACAACAGCCAAAATTCAGCCCGGGAGTAAGTGTCAGGGAAGCTATCGAAAATGAACTTACAGAATTTAAAGAAGCATACGAAAGGTATTTAAAACTCACCGAAGAATTTGCAAACGACCCTGAAAATAAAGCCCTACAAAGCGAAATGGATAAAATGTCTAAATTCCTTGACTTTCACAATGCCTGGAATTTAGACGACAGGATTGAAAGAGTTTTGCAAGAATTTGATTTAAAAAAATATGAAAACAAAGACATCTCCCTTCTTAGCGGAGGGGAACAAAGAAGAGTAGCTTTAGCAAGCCTGCTTTTACAAAAGCCAGATGTCCTTCTTCTTGATGAGCCTACAAATCACCTTGATGTTTATATGACCGAGTTTTTAGAAGAAATGCTTTTAAAAGAAAAATATACTTTTATTGTGGTAAGCCACGACAGGTATTTTATAGACAGAATTGCAACACGCGTAGTAGAGCTTGAAAACTGCCGCTTAAGAAGCTTTAAAGGTGGATATGCCGATTATATCCGTCAAAAAGAGGAACTGTTAAAAACAAAAGAAAAACAGTACGAAAATGAATTAAGACTTTTAAAACGAGAAGAAGAGTGGCTAAGACGAGGAGTAAAAGCAAGACTAAAAAGAAACGAAGGGCGCAAAAAAAGAGTACTTGAACTCAAAGAAAAAGTAAAACAAGACAGAAGTGAAATAAAAAAAATAGAAATACAGCTTAAACGCGAGCTTTTAAAAAAAGAAGAAGATAAAATAAACAAAAAAAAGGTAATGTTTGAAATTGAAAATTTGACAAAATCCATAGGAGACAAACTTTTAATAAAGGGTTTTAGTACAAGAATTTTGCAAAAAGACAAAATTGCAATTGTAGGTAAAAACGGAGCAGGAAAATCAACTCTCTTAAAACTTTTAATAGGAGAAGAAAAAGCAGACAGAGGAATTATAAAAGTTGGTGAGAATATAAAAGTAGGATATTTAGACCAAAGAAAATCTATGCTTGATGATGATAAGGATTTAATAGAGACTTTTTGTCCGCAGGGTGGAGAATATGTAAATGTAAAAGGAAGAAATATTCACGTTTATGGGTATTTAAGAGAGTTTCTATTTCCACCGGAATAGCTAACTAAAAAAATAGGAGTCCTAAGCGGAGGAGAAAAAACAAGAGTGGCATTAGCCCTGCTTTTTACAAAAGATTTTGATGTATTAATTTTAGACGAGCCTACAAACGACCTTGATATCCCGACAATCAATATCTTAGAAGAGTATTTAATAGACTTTGAAGGAAGCGTTATTTTTGTAAGCCACGATAGATATTTTGTGGATAAAGTGGCAAAAAAACTATTTATCTTTAAAGGCAACGGAATTATAGAAGAGTCCCATATTCCTTATACAGAATATCTAGAAATTGAAAAAGAGTTAAAAATACTTGAGAGTGAAACTAAAAAACTATCTGTTCTAAAAAAAGAAAAACCCAAAAAAAGACCAAAAAAACTAAGTTACAAAGAACAAAAAGAACTTGATGAACTTCCAAAACTGATTAAAGAACTTGAAAACACAATAGCCGAAATTGAAGAGTGTTTAGCAAACCCAGAGTGCTATAATGAAAAAGGGCTTATGACTTTAAGCAAAGAACTTGAAGAGATTAAAAAGATATATGAACAAAAGGTTGAAAGATACCTTGAACTTGAAGAAAAAAAGGAGATGTTAGAGAGTGAATAAACCAAATTTCAAATTAAATATAAAAAATCTTCAGGATATTTTTAACGAAATAACACTCTATTCAGCTGCTTTAAGCTTTTATACCATTTTTTCTTTAGTCCCTATTATTTTAATAGTCTTAAGCATTTTCTCCTCATCTCCTTTTTTTAGTGAATTTTATACAAAACTTGAAAATTTTATTGCTTCAAACATTCTGCCTACAAATCAGGAGATTATAAAAGAATATCTAAAAAATTTCCTTACCAACTCTTCAAAAATGGGTATTATAGGAGGTTTTTACATTTTAATCACTTCCATTTTATTTTTTGACAACTATGAAACAATAATATCAAAAATATTTAATCAGGAAAAAAGGAATATGTGGGAAAAAATAAAACTCTACTGGACAATGCTTACCCTTTTTCCTATGCTTTTTGCCGGGGCTATGTTTTTATCGATTAAGTTTCAATTTTTTCTTGACAAATCATCATTTACATCATGGATTGATATAGCCAAATTAGCACCGTTTTTATTAATGTGGCTTACTTTCTTTTTAGCTTATAAACTAACACTTTTTACACAATACACAAAACCTGTTTTAATTTCATCCTTTTTCGTTACAATTGCATTTTTTATATCAAAAAATATTTTTATATACTATGTGTTTTTAAATAAAACCTATTCAACCTTATATGGTTCTATATCAATTTTAATGTTTGTCCTTTTGTGGATTTATATAAACTGGATTATTTATATAAGTGGAGTCTATCTTATTAAATTTAATATTTATTTAATGAAAAAAGATTAAAATATTAGTTTAGAATTAAAAAAAATCAAAGGAGGACAGGATGAGTCTAGATGTGGTAAAACTATCAGCAAACGGAAAAGAGATTCTAAAAAAATTTGTTGAAGAACTGAATCTAAGAGGGGCAATTATTGCAACGGCTGAAGGGCTTGAGATGGCAAGTTATTTTAAAGAAGAGGAAGATGCAGACCTTATAGCTGCAGATACTGCCACAATTCTTACAAGTATTCAATCGTTTCTTGAAGCAGTAGGAAGAGGAAAAATTAAAGAAATTATTATTAATGCAGATAAAGGTCTTGTTGTTATAGAAGACTTAGGTGATGGAATTTCTTTAGCAGTTGTAGCTCCTCAAAACTATACAATCGGTAGCTTACTTGTAGCACTTAGAAAATTTGTAGAAGATTTAAAAAAATAAGGAGCCTAAATGTCACTTGAAAATGCAAAAGAGATTTTAGAAATTACAATTAATAAAATGAAAGCTCAGGAGTTATCTCCAAGTGAATTTTATAAAGAACTTATGAAAGTATTAGCTGCACTTGATGTAAAAGATGAAGATTTAAAAGGCGCTATTCCTTATTTATTAAATTTCGTAAATACCTTAATTAGAAATATGGAAAAATAAAAAACAAAGAGGTTTTTCCTCTTTTTAAGGAAAATTAATGCCAGAGACCAAAAAAGACACCGTAAAAATAGGTAAAAACTTTTATATAATTCAAACTCAAAAAAATAATAATGATATTTATTTTAAAATAGAAAAGCAGGTCTTATCAAAAACAGAACCTTTAAAGGAAATAATTGTGCCAAATTCATCGCCTACAACCATAGAAAAAATCCATGAAGTATTAATGAAATATTTTTTTTACGGATTAAAAAAGACAGAAGACCCTTATAAAGCTTCAGAATATGTTGAACAGTCATTAAAAAATGAATACAAAGAAATTAAATCAAAAGATGTTGAATTTGACCACTTCACTCATCCTTCTCTTGAAAAATTATGTTCTCAAAAATGTGCTTACTGTAATTATTTGTTAGGGTTTATAGTATTTAAAGGCAAAAGCTATTTTAAATGCCTTCCTAATGAAAAAATAGAAGAAGATTTTGAAAAAATAATTTTTGCCCTTCATAATTTCTTAGAAAGTTCAAAAAAAGCAATTCAAAATATGATAGGAGAACTTAGAAGTACAAGTTTTAATATAGATGATAAACTAGTTATCTACTTTAAAGAAAAAGAATTTGTTTTTATATTTATCTGTGAATATCAAAAATTAGGTCCTCAGTTAAAAGCGGCGGAAAAAATAAAAGAGGATATTTTAAAAGCTCTCAAATAAAGACTGAAGTTTTTCCCTTGAAATAGGTTTTATTAAAACCTCTTCAGCCCCTGCTTTTAAAAGTTTTTCTTTTGTTTCCTCTTTTGCATCTCCGATTAAACCGTAAATTTTAATATTTTTAAATTTAGGATATGATTTTATTTTTTTAATAAGTTCTGTACCGCTAAGTTTTGGCATCTGTTCATCAACAAAAATAGCGTCTATATTTTTCGAATTTAATATATCCATTACCTCATACTCTTCTTGAGCAAGAAAAGGCACCATATTAAGACTTTTTAAAAGCTCTCTCATTATTTTAAGGTTTATCGGATTGTCATCAACCACTAATACGGATAAAATTTTATTTTCTTTAGTCTCTTTTGATTTAACTTTACTTACATCTTCAGAAGACTTAAAAGATTTTTTAATCATTTTAAATAAACTTCCGCCTATAAAAGGAATAGGAAGCACTTTTATGTTTTTTGGAAGGTCATAGTTAAAATTGTTTATTCTTTTTATCAGAATAATATTTTCAGTAGAGTTTAAAATTTCTTTATTACAGAAATTTCCAGAACACAAAGAGTCATTAACATCGGGGATAATAACCAAATAACCTGAATCTTTTTTCAAATATTCAAACATCTCTTTTTTAGAAACAACTTTAAAATCTATTTCTAACCTTCTAAAATATCTCATAATAAGTCTTAAAACAGCCTCATTTAACACATCACCGTCTTTAACTAACAAAAATTTATATCCCTTAAACTCTTCTTTTTCAACTGTTGAAGGAATTCCGTTATAAGTTTTAACCGGCAAAGAGACTTTAAAAGTGGTACCTCTTCCCTTTTTACTTCTAACTTTTATATTTCCCCCCATCATATTAACTAAATTATAAACAATATTCATCCCAAGCCCGCTGCCGCCAAACTGAGCGGCAATTGTATCATTAGCCTGTTCAAAAGGTTTAAAGAGTTTCTCAAGTTCTTCTTTATCCATTCCTATACCGCTGTCGGAAATGGTAAATTCAATAGTGTTTGTTCTTCTTTTATAGTTAATATGGAATTTTATAATCCCTCCTTCAGGAGTAAATTTAATAGCATTGCTTAAAAGATTGCTTATAATCTGTTTTACCCTATAATCATCACCTTTTATGGCATAAGGTAAAAGCGGGTCGAAAAAACCTAAAAATAAAATATTTTTATTTACGGCACTTGAATAAAAAATTCTATAAACAGATTTAAATTCATCAACCGGTATATAAAAATATTCGTTTATTTTAAGTTTCCCCTGTTCTATTTTTGAAAGCTCAACAATATCATTTACTAAATTTAAAATAAGAGTAACTGCATTCTGGGCGGATTTTATATATTCAAACTTGTTAGGATTTTCTTCTTGAAGTGCCAGCAAATCCAAAAACCCAAGCACTGAATTTACAAAATTTCTTATATCATGAGAAAAAGTTGCAAAAAGCTCTTTATTAGTGTTAATAATTCCCTTTAACTTTTCTATTTCCTTTTGACAGTCAATCTCACTTCCCATTTTTCAATCCCTTCCTTTAGTTAAATGGTATAAAACATTATGACACACATATATTAAATATATATTATATCAAGTTTTTATTTCAAATTTATTAATAATTTTTGATATAATTTTACAAAAAAGGAGAATAATAATGGATATTAGCAAAATCAAACCAGGAAACCCAGAAGAAGCAGTAAATGCAGTTATAGAAATTCCTCAGGGAAGTAATATAAAATATGAACTCGATAAAGAATCTGGAGCTATCTTTCTTGATAGAATCCTATACGGAAGCCAATTTTATCCGGCAAATTACGGCTTTGTACCAAATACACTTGCAGATGACGGGGACCCGATTGATATTTTAGTACTTTCAAGTGAAAGCGTAGTACCGGGAACTGTTATTAAAAGTAGAGTAATTGGTGTTTTAATTATGGAAGATGAAAGCGGAAAAGATGAAAAAATCGTAGCAGTACCTGTTACAAAACTTGATCCTAAAATGGCAAAAATAAACGACCTCTCAGACCTTCCTGAAATTGAACTAAATCAAATCAAACACTTTTTTGAAACATATAAAGACCTTGAACCTGGAAAATGGGTAAAGGTAACAGGATATGCTGGAAGAGAAAAAGCAATTGAACTTATTCAAAAAGCTATTCAAAACTACAAATAACTCCTCTTTTTCTCTCTTTTTACAAAACACAAGATAAACCTGATATTCTATTAAAATTTGTATGTAAAACCTGCTCCTAAATACTGATTTTTTGTGATACTCTCAGGTTCATAAATTACATATCCCTCACCATCAACTATCAACAATCCGGGCTTTGAACTGCTTATATGCCAGTATTCAAATCTATAAAAAAAGTCTATATTGAAATTAGAAAACTTCATAACAAAAGGCAGGGTAATATACCCACCATCTGTATCTCCTAAACTCAATACAGGATAATTTCCAAGTTCTATTTTTATTTCAGGATTTATCGCATAAATATAAGCAATTTCAGGAGAAAAATAGAAATTTTTAAATCCAAATTTATAATTTGATTTAATTCCAAAATAAGGCCAGTAATAAATTTCATTATAATCTCCCTCATAACCGCTGCTTCCCCTGTTCCATTCCCTATAGCCTACTAAAAAATAAAAATATTTATACCCTAAAGATGCCTCAATATCTAAAATACTAACATCAGACTGTTTCATTTTTAACGGTTTCCCAGACCAAGTTACTCCCTCATAAATACTATTACCCGAAGCATACTCCACTTTTACATCAAACAAGATTTTATTAAATACTGTTTTATATTTAATTCCTACTCCCAACAAATCACTAAAAGAACTGTAGTCTCTGTCTATTACTTTTGAATTTTTATACTCTTTATAATTCAGTTTTATCCCATAGGTATAGACTCTAAAATTCTGATAAGAAAATAAAAAAGAAACCCAAATTAACAAATAAATAAATTTCTTCATTTTAAAAATTCCTCTTTGAAATATTTTTCTAGCTCTATATTAAAAATTTTTTCTTTCTCATATTTTTTTTCTAAAACCTCAACGGCATTTAAAAGCTCAGGGGATTTAATCCCATAATTAATACTCATAACAGCTTCCACAAAAGCTGCAAAATGGTCTGCAACTTTTACCAAACTTCCGTCAATTCCTAAGTCTTTAGAAACCTCTTTTATTTTTTTATAACCTTTATCTGTTATAAGTTTATTAGCAAACTCGTCTGTAATAAACATTTTTAGTTCAGACTGCAAATGTTTAGGGACAAGAGGGATGATTTTTTCTTCTATTATCATTTTTTCATACTCTTTTAATATCTCATCAAGACCCGTTACTCCGTGTTTAACAGGAGCTATAATATCTCTTGTCAAGGCTTCTGGCAAATCGTGAAAAAGTCCTGCAAAAAAATTATAATAAAACTTATTTTCAGATGCTCCATACTCTTTTGTAAGAAAAAAAGAGACAATGGCAACAAAAAGCATATGTCCAAGTACGCTTGTTTCAGGCACTCTTGGAGTGTTAGCCCAACGTTTTTGAAATCTCAGATTTCCACAAAGAGTAATAAAATCATAAGTTTTTCTCTTTAAAGACAAAATTCTAACTCCCTCAAGGTCATAATAATCTTCAAGCTCATTTTCAATATTTTTTTTAATTTCTTCAATACCATATGTATCTTTTGCAAACTTATAAATAAAATCAAATTCCCATTTACTTGAAAGATAACTTGAAGCTGAGAGAATTCTTTTTTCAACAGAATTTATATTATTAAATTTTTTTACATATTCAAGCATCTCTTTATCAAGAATATTTTGCAATTTATTAACTACAAATTCATCAAGCTCTTTTCCTTTATGTTTTCTAAAATAATAATAAACAGGGGATTTTAAATCTGTAAGCACGGCTCTGTATAAAACCCCGGCAATTCCAAGTTTTATAAGCTCAGCAAAATTAACATTTTTTTCAAAATGAGCTAAAATATAAGCAATAATCATTTTATGAGCCTGTTTATCAAGCTCTACAAATTTAAAAGGCCTTGGCAAATCATTCCATCTCTCTATTGAAGCTGTTGAAAACAAAAGTTTAATAAGTTCTGGATTCATTTTCTCTCCTTTTACAAATTATATCAAAACTTGCAAAATTAAAAAAAACTCTTTATAATACTCTTAAAAGTACTAAAGGAAAAAAGATGATAATTAGCGCAAACGAAGTAAAAAAAAGAGGCGTATCAATTTTTGAAGAGCTACTAAAAAAATTTGATGAGGTAATTATTACTTTTAGAGGCAAAAAAAAGTATGTCGTTATGGATATAAATAGATACAATGAACTAAGAGAAAAAGAACTTGAACTTGCTTACAAAGAGGTTATGGAGGATTATGAGAATAGAAAATTTCATAACAATTTAGAAAAACATCTAAAAGAAATTGAAAATGTATGAAATTATCTTTACAGAAATTTACGAAAAAAAAGCAAAAAAATTTTTTAAAAAACATTCTGATTTAAAGAAAAAATACGCAAAAACATTAAAACTATTAAAATCAAATCCCTTCCATCCTTCCCTCAGACTCCACAAACTCCAAGGAGATAAAAAAGAGTTTTACTCTGTATCTCTTGATATGAATTATCGGATAATTCTAGATTTTATAGTAATCGACAAACAAATTTTTTTAATTGATATCGGTTCACACGATGAAGTGTATTAATTTAGTATAATTTCATAAAAAAGGTAAATAATGAAACTATGGGGCGGAAGATTTTCTACAGGCACGGCAAAAATACTTGATGAATTTAATGCATCAATTCCATTTGATAAAGAACTATATATTGAAGATATAGAAGGTTCAATAGCTCACTCAAAAATGCTTGCAAAGCAAGGAATACTTACACAAGAAGAAGCAGAAAAAATAAAAGAGGGACTTCTTAAAATAAAAAAAGAGATTGAAAACAATCAATTCAAATGGGATATAGCAGATGAAGATATTCATATGGCAATTGAAAAAAGATTAATTGAATTAATTGGAGATACAGGCAAAAAACTCCACACTGCAAGAAGCAGAAACGACCAGGTAGCAGTTGATTTCAGACGCTGGGTTTTAAAAAGAAATAAAGACTTTATGACTAAAATTAAAGAACTTATTAAAGTTTTTGTAAATATTGCAAAAGAGCATACAGATACAATCCTTCCCGGTATGACTCATCTTCAACACGCACAGCCTATTAGTTTTGGTTATCATATGTTAGCATATGCAAGTATGTTTAAAAGAGATTATGAAAGATTTGAAGAATCTTTTAAAAGAAACAACAAAAATCCTCTTGGATGTGCAGCACTTGCCGGAACTCCTCATAATATTGACAGGTTTGAGACTACAAAAGAACTTGATTTTGATGAGCCAACAATTAACTGTCTTGATACGGTTAGTGATAGGGATTTTGCGTTAGAGATTTTATTTAATATTTCAATGCTTATGATGCACGCAAGTAGAATAAGTGAAGAGCTTATAATCTGGTCAACAAGCGAATTTTCTTTTATCACTCTAAGTGATGAATACTCAACCGGAAGCTCAATTATGCCTCAAAAGAAAAATCCGGATGTCCCAGAACTTATTAGAGGAAAAACCGGAAGGGCTTATGGAAATTTAATAGCGCTTTTAACGGTTATGAAAGGTCTCCCTCTTGCATACAATAAAGATACCCAAGAAGACAAAGAAC
>Ga0256836_1000614_pt1 | contig 18024 bp, 21 predicted proteins | sample 4561380metaG_FD_185974 | JGI IMG/M metagenome (GOLD analysis project Ga0256836, IMG submission 185974) | Hydrothermal vent microbial communities from Guaymas Basin, Mexico - 4561-380 | ecosystem: Environmental > Aquatic > Marine > Hydrothermal vents | place: Mexico: Guaymas Basin | collected...
ATAAGAATTTATCTAAACTTATAAATGTTGTAGATAAACTTCAAAGTGCTGTTTCTATATTGTCAGATGCCGGTGAGTTTCAAGATGCTGCTAAACAAGAATGAGTTAAATTAGATGATGGAAGTGCAATTGTAGCTTCTACTTTAAATAATACGTTATGAAATTTATTAAATGATAATCCATGGGACCAAGCAGTACAAGTTGTTTGAGATGCTTTAGAAAAAGTATGAGATAAACTAGGAATAGAAGATATGAAGGATATTTGAGAAAAATTTAAAAAAGAGTGGTCAGTATGATGACAAATAAAACAAGCAATAGAATATGCGGTAACAACAGATGAAAAAACGTTTGAAGATATGAAAGAAGAATATGATAGAGTATATCAAGAAGAAGTCAAAAATGCTTGAGTATTGAAAAAATCAGTAGTATTTCTTAAATATAAGGTAGTATGAAAAGCATATTATCGGTGAATAAGATGACTTTCTAAGACTATTAGATGAACGGGCAGTCTAATTAACAAAATAAAAAGTTGGTTTTAATTTTTTATAGGATATAAACGAAGAATGATTGATTTTTTGAAAAAATTTTTTAATAGTTGGCAATTTATTTTATAATATTTTTTTAGAATGCTTGAAGAATTTTTTGAAAAAGGATTTGAAAATTTCTTTGAAGAATTTAAAAAGATAAGGGTAAAATACTTAATCTATTTCATGCTATTGATTATTTTTGCTTCGATATTTGGGATTGCTGTCAAAATTTTAAATTTACGAAATGGTTTTTACATCATTTGGCTTTTAATATTAATAATTGGTAGTTTTATATTAACTTACAAGTTTAAAAAAGAAATAAAAGATAAGTTATTTTATGATTTTCAAGCTGAAAATTTTAAAATTTCTTCAGGAAAAGATTTCTTTCCTTTTGATGGACAGAAGATTTTAATTGATAGTTGACTTTGAGATGTGTTGCTTTTTATAGATTGGGAAGGTGATAGTTTTGAGTATAAAACAGATGATAAAATTTTTCAGTGAGAACAACTTTTTTGAAGAAATGCTATATATGGTGATAAATCTATAATACGGATACTCTATAGATATTTTATAATTGTTTGAAAAAAGTTAAATGGAGACTGGAATATACAGTGAAAATTTTTAGTTTACAAAAAGTGATTTTTTTGGTATTTATTAAATTTTTTAACTTATTCTATATTTTGATTTATAATATCAGTGTTTCTACTTTCTATAATTTGAGCTATAACTGGTTTTATAGATATTGATATGATTTTGATTATAAGTATAGTAGCATGAATAATATTTTGATTGTATTTTCTGATAAGCCAAAGAGGAAAAATTGCAGCTGATAATGTCCCAGTAGAAATAAAAGATTTGTTAGAAAAAGGTTGGATGTTAAATTTTAGAGGAGATACTGTATATTTAGTTAAAAATTTGTGTTTTCCTTATTTAAATTTTACAATGTTTGATACTAAAAGATCTATAATATCAAAAATTAAGAAGTATTTTAGAGAAATAGATTTTGTGGTTGATAGATTAAAAAGTTTATAATTTAAATTAGAAACGATTATGTGAAAATTTATCGTAATAGAATGAGTAGATGGTAGCGGTAAGGCTACACAAACTAAACTTTTAAGGGAAAATTTACAAGTTTTATGATATAAAATTGATACCATATCTTTTCCTATGTATGGGAGTTGGAGCTGTGTTTTCGTAGAAAGGTTTTTGAATTGACAGTTTTGACCTATTGATAGTGTAGATCCTTATATTGCATCTACTTTTTATACCTTAGATAGATTTTGACATAAAAAAGAAATTGAAGAAAAGATAAAAAATAATGACTTTTTAATTTCAGACAGATACTCAATTTCAAATTTTATTCATAGATGAAGTCATTTTTTGCAAGAAGGAAAAATTGATGAGATGAAAAAATTTTTCGATTGGATTTATGATTTAGAATTTAACAAGGCTTGTTTACCAAAGCCAGATTTGATAATATTTTTATCTTTGAGTTTAGAAAATATAAAAAAATTGCTTTTAAAAAAGGCCGAGCAGCAAAGGGAATATATAAAATGAGATACATTAGATTGGGCTGAAAAAAATTTGGAGCATCAAAGATATTCTTTGGAAGTAGGAAAAAAATATTTAAAGCAATGGTTTGATAATTTGGTTGTAATAGAATGTGAGGATGAGGATGGAAATTTGTTGTCTCCTGAAGAGATAAATAAAAAGATTTTGAAAGTTATAGAATAATTTTAATTAAGATTTACATCAGGAGCGTCATCTATTTCACCTGGCATAACAGCAGAAACAGTAATTTTTCTATATGGAGCATATAAGTCAAGTAATTTTTCAGTATACCATTTTTTAATTTCTTCTAATTCTTCTTTCGAGTATATTCATTCTATATTCCATTTATTGGAAAAAGAATTAATTTCTTTTGAAGTTTTAGAAAATAATAAATCAATATTGTTTTGTAGATAAGTTAGATTTATTTCGGGATGTTCATTATATTCTTTTGTATTAAGTATTTCTTGTTTTTCAAAATTATTAATATTTTCGAACATTTTTGTTTTTGTATGGTTAATTTGTAAATTTATATTGAAATTTTAAGTAAAAAAATAAATATGTCAAATGTTTTTAAATTATTTTTATAGTTGTTATGGGAAATTCAGAAAATAATAAAGAAATAATAAAGTTTAAAACATCAAAAAATGAAATCTCAAATAATATGTTATTATATAGATATAAAGAATTAATTTTACGTTCTGAGAAAGGGTTTGATAAATTTAGTTTAGATGATTGGAATTGGTGGTTTTATTTGAATTTAGAATTTTGAAATATAAAAGAGATAGAGCATTCTTTTAATATTTTTTATAATGAATTTTTAAAAAAATTAAACTTAGATAATTTAGATAGGAATTCTAAGAATAAGCTTTATACAATTTTTTTAAATTTATATTTGACCTCTCAAGTTTATGTGTGAGAATTAAGAATAAAATCTATAGATTTTAGAAAACAAATATTAGAGTTGTGAGAAAATAATAGCAAAGAAATAGATTATTTGTTAGATATAGAAGTTTTCCTTTATAAATTTTTGTTACAAGATGAAGATTATTTGAAGTCTATAAATAAAAAAGTAAAAGAAAAATTAAAACTATATGATTCTAATTCAATAAATAAGAATTATATTCGTTATATAAAATTAAGTTGTGTTTATTATATTTCTATGTTTTTTATAAATAAAGATGAGTTTGATAAGAAAAAAATAGAAATAATTAATTTTATAAATGAAGTTAATTTAAAGACAAAGGATCAAAATTTGAAATTATGATGGAGTGTAAGTTTTCTAAAAGATATTTTGTCTTATATTTTGTATAAACAATATTGAATTAGTCCTATATTAGATAAGATTTCATCAGAAATTTTAAAGAATCTAAGTTGAAAATATAAAGAAGATGATTTTGAAAAGATAGTCTTAAGGAGATATGAAGAGTTTGAGAATAAATTATTTCTCCTGGATTTTTTGATTTTGAAACTTTTTTTTGATGTATCAAAATTAGAATATAGTGAATTGATAAATATTCAGTTTAAAATTGTTCAAAATTTATTTCATATTTTCTGAAAGAATAAATTTAATAATATTTATTTTAAAAAATTAGAAAAAATAGAGGGATTTCCAAAAGGTAAATTATTAGAAAATGTTTTAAAAATTTCATATGAGCTTATAATGACAAAGACTTTAAATGATTTGAGATTAACTATTTCTTACAAGAGATTTGATCTTTTATGGGAAGTTTTAAATAAACTTCTTAATAATATTAGAATTATTATTTTAGATGAAAATTGAAATATAAAATCAAATAATTGATTTTCAGAGAAAGATGTATTGTCTTTTAAGGATATTCAATATTTAACTAATTGATGGATTTATATAGAAAAGTTTAAAACTTTAACTTTAGTTGGGAAAAAATTTTGTTTCAGATGATGAAGAGATTGTTTTTTAGTATTTATTGATAGAGGAATAGAAGGAGTTAATAAATTCTCTTATGAGGAATTAAAAATTTTAGATAAGGTTTTATATATTTATTTTGGATTAGAATTAGTAGATTCATCTGATGTTACTAAATTCTATAATGAGTTTATAAGAGATTTGATAATAGGATATTTGTCTAAATTTAAGGATCCTGAAACAGAGGATCATATGGAAAGAGTATGAAAATTTACTGGAGCAATTTTAGGAATGGAATTTATGAAAAAATTAATATATGATGATATCTTATATGTTTTTAATAAACTGTGATTGAATATTAAAAGAGAAGAAATTGGACAAATAATAGAAAGTTTAAGTCCATGGCATGATATTTGAAAAATAGAAATTCCTGATAATATTTTGAATAAGCCGTGAAAATTGACTAAGGAAGAATTTGAAGCTATGAAATATCATACTATTTTAGGTGCCTCTTATATTGAAAATTGATTAAGTATAGATTTACTTAAAAAAGATAAAGTAATTTTATCTCTGATTAGTTTAATACATCATTTAGTATTTAGAAATTATCCAATTGATGTTAAAACTTGAGAGTTTAATTTATCAAAGGAAGTTATAGATAAATATAATTTGAATAAACATCTGATAGAGAGTTTTATCTATTCTACATTTTTTCAAAATTTTTTAGAGTTATATAAAACAGATCCTAAGTTTAGAAGATGAATTTTATTTTTGAGTTTTGTTGTAGGTTTTGCTGATGCATTTGATGCTATGAATAGTAAAAGAGTTTATAAATCAGAGTTTGATATAGATAAAATTAAAAAGTTTTTAAAAGAAGATATTAGAAATTTTATTGATAGAATCGCACAGACGTGAGATAAAGAATTATTAGAAGTTTTTAAAAAAATAGAAAAAAAGGTAGATTTATTAGTAGATTTATTAGCTAATTTATCTGTTAACAATATAAAAGATGAATGATTTAAAACAACAGGTAATTAGTTTGATTTTAGAAGCTGAATTTTTTACCGAAGAGGAAAAGAAGATTTTTATATCTCGTTTGCCTAATGATACTGAACAATTATTAGATTTAAAAAATAAATTAGAAGAAAAAATATTACAATTTGAAAGAGATAAGCCAGTTATTATGAAGAAAGTTCAAAAATTGATGTCAGATTATAGAGCCACTTTAGAGGAATATAAAAATAAGAAGATTAAAGAAATTATCAAAAAAGCAGAAGAAAGAGAAAAAGATGATGATTTAGATAGTTTGTTGGAAAATATTTAAAAATTTTTTTATTCTCTTTCCAATTCTGCCACTATTAGGTAATTTTGCCAATTGTATTGAGGAAATTCTTTTTTAAGAAGTTCTATTAAATCTTCACTTTTTCAAGGTGCTGACATATAATATTCTTCTGAATTTGGTAGAGGCAAACCTTCTTCTTTGAAAGCTTCAGGATTATACCATGTTTCAGGGTTCTTTTCAACTTTTTCAACTAAAAATCATATAAAATTTTCTTTTAACCATTTAACAAAAATTTTCTTGTCTTTATCTGTTAGAGAAGTAGATTCTAGGATATATTTAATTTTCTTAAAATAATAATTGGGTTCAAGCGATCTATCGCAAGTTAAAAGCTCAATTATTTGCATAAGAGTATTTTTAAGTTGTTTTTCTTTTTCATTAGTTGTTTGTATGTTATTTAAGTTTTCTTTGATGGTTTCAAAATCTTCAGAAGGGATTTTCAAAGTTCATTTTAAATAATCAAATAATATTAGTTTTTTAGCAAAAAGTTGAGGATTGATGTGTTGTTTGTCAATATCTTCTCTTTTATTATCTTTGTCATTGTTTTTTGGGGTTTCTTGATAAGATTTTATTGTTTCTAAAGGCATTTTGTTTATATTTAGGAAGTAAAATTTAATTAATTATAATCAAATTTTAAAATTATGCAAAAAAATGATATTAATATTGCTTTTGTTAATCTTTGATGTGTAAAAAATTTAGTAGATACTCAGTATTTAATATGAAAAATTTTTTCTTATGATATTAGAAATAAAAAACATAAATTAAATTTTGTTTCTGATCCATACGATAAAAATGTAGATATAATTTTTGTTAATACTTGTTGATTTCTGTCTTCTGCTAGACAGGAGATGATAGAGACTATTCAAGATTTACTTCAAAGAACAAGGGCTAAAATTTATGTATGGGGTTGTGGTATTAGATACTCAAAAAGTCTGAGAAGTCCACAGAAAGTCAGAGAAGAAGTTCAGAAAAATTCTGATAAATTTTTTCAGATTTTCTCTGATAGAAATTTATTAGATTTTCCGCGTGTCTATTTTCTATCTTGGCAAGATATTGATACTATTAGCATAGACCAACTTTTACGTTGATATAATTCTACAGATTTTTGAGATTTTGTTTTTCCAAAACAAAAAGTGAGAGCTTATACAAATGCTATCTATAAATATGAATATCTAAAAATAGCTGAATGATGTAATAATAGTTGCAGTTTTTGTATTATTCCAAAAATTAGATGAAAACAAAAATCTTTACCATTAGAAGAGATTTTACAAGAAGCTGAAAATATGATTAAAAGTGGGATAGAAGAAATTATTTTAATAGCTCAAGATACTACAAGATATTGAATAGATTTATATTGAAAGCCAATGCTTTGGAAACTTTTAGAAGAATTGGAAAATATGCCTTATGATTTTAGGTATAGAATTTTATATCTTTATCCAGATATAGTTAGTTTAAAGCAATTGGAGAAATTAAAAAATTTTAGAAAGTTTATTCCTTATTTTGATATACCACTTCAACATATATCATCAGCTGTTCTGAAAAGTATGGGTAGATTTTATGATACTAATTATATTTATAAATTTTTAGATTTTATAAATACCAATTGGTCTGAAAAATTTATAAGAACTAATTTTATTGTAGGATTTCCAGGTGAAACAGAAGAAGATTTTAAGCAGTTGATAGATTTTGTTAAAAAATGATATTTTGATAATATTGCAATATTTGAATACCATGATGAACCTTTAGCTGCTAGTAGTAAATTGGATTGAAAACTTTCAGGAGATGTGATAAGACAAAGATTTCAGATTTTAAAACAAGTAATTGATGAAATTTTAGAGAAAAAGCAGAAACAAAGAAGATGAAAGGAATTTGTGGGATACGTGATGGATATAATATACGGAAAGTCAGATAAAGCATTCTGAGAAAATCTGAAAAAACTTTTTTCAAATTCTCCAAATATTTTTTCAGACTTTCCGCGTATTATTGTAAGGCCATATCTTCATGCACCTGAAATAGATTTTTATGATGAGGTATCTTTAGAGCAAATTGAAGCAATTTATGGAGATAAAGAATATATTGATATAGGAGATAAAATAATTTATAAATTAAAATAAGTTTTAAAAATGCTAAATTTTGAGATATGACAATATACGGCTGTTTTTGATGAAAATACAAAAGAATTGATAGTAAATGGTAAGGTTTATAAACCATCTGTAAGAACTTATTCCCAAATGAAAAATCTATATTTAAACAAAGATAAAAATTTGTCAGAAAATTTTGGATTGTATTATATGTATAGGTGAGTTTATGGCTGTAATGAGGATGAAAAGTTATTTGAAAAATACAATTTAAGGTATGATATTACTATCATTATTCCAAAAATCATTTGAAAAGAATATAACAAAACTTTTTGACATTATCATCCCAAAAATGAAATTTGAAGATATTATGAAGAGATTTATGAAGTTTTATATGGAAAGGCTATTTATTTACAGCAAAATAATTGGGCTACCATTTTTACTGAAGCACAAGAAGGTGATGTGGTTTTGATGAAGGAAGGTTTTGGACATATAACAATTAATCCATCTACTGATCAAATATTGGTTATGGCTAATATTGTAAGTAATAAGTTTAAATCTGTTTACGATGATTTTAAGAGTAGAAAATGAGGTAGATATTATTTAACTATCGACTGATGGGTTAAAAATACAAATTATAAAGACAATATTCCATTATTACAAACAAATGAGACAAAATTAAATTTTTCAAATCTTTATCAGACATTTTTACAAAGTCCAGAAAAATTTTATTTTTTAGATTAAGAAATTAATGTGAATAGAAATATATCTATTAGATCTTTTGTGAACTTTTGCTTTTTCAGTTTATGGAAGTTATCTTGCTATAAGAAAATGATTTGATCTTTTTTGAATATTTGTTGCTGCATTTTTAACTGCTGTTTGAGGAAGTACAATTAGAGAAATAATTTTGAATCATATACCGTATTATTTTTTTGATTATAATTATTTGATTGTTATATGTTTGGGAATTTTGTTTACTTTGCTAGTATATAACAATTTTGATAAAATAAAGTCTCATTATCTTTTAGTAGATGCTATAGGGCTAGTGACATTCGCTTTTATATGAGCGCAAAAAGCAATAGAAGCTGGGTTAGGAACTTTTGCAATTGTATTTTTTGCTACTATTACAGCAGTTTGATGATGAATTTTGAGAGATATTATTTTAGATGAGAAACCACAAGTTTTATATCAGGATTTTTATGCAACAATAGCAATAGTAGAAGGTTTCGTATTTGCTATATTTAGAGATTTTGTTTCAAACTTGTTGTTTGTTAATTTGATATTAGTATTTTTTGTATTATTTAGAATTTTTGTTATAATTAAGTGATACAATTTATGGAAACCTGGAAAATAGATTTTTAATTATAGAAGTTAAGCATTGATTATAATGAAAGAAATCATAAAAAGAGATAAATATTTTAAATATATTGAAAAATTTATTTGAAAAGATGTTATTAAGGTTATAATTTGACAAAGAAGAGTAGGAAAGTCTTATATTTTATTGCAGGTTTTGGATTATTTAAAGAATATTTGAGTTTCAGATAATAAAATTGTATATATAAATAAAGAGGATGTAAAATTTGATTTTTTGAGGATTTATAAAGATTTGTATGAATATTGTAAAAATTATGATTATGTTTTAGTAGATGAAATTCAAGAGATTAAAGACTGGGAAAAAGCTGTTAGAACTTTTCAAATAGAATGAAAAGATATATATATTACAGGTTCTAATTTAAAATTATTATCTGGGGAATTGGCAACTTTTCTTTCTGGTAGATATATAAGCATTCAGATTTATCCTTTGGATTATAGAGAATTTCTAAAATTTCATAATTTAAGAAAGTGAAAAAATCTTTTGAAAAATATATTAAATATGGACGAATGCCTTATTTAAAGAATCTAAATTTAAATGATGAGGTTTATATTTATTTGTCAGATGTAGTAAACACGATAATTTATAAAGATATTATTAGAAGATTTAAAATTAGAAATGTAAATTTTTTTCAAAATCTTTTGATATTTTTGTCTAAAAATATAGGAAATATTTTTTCTGCTAAAAGAATTTCAGATTACTTAAAATCTCAAAAAATTGAAATTTCGGTTAATACTGTTTTAGATTATTTGACTTATTTAAAATATGCTTTTTTTTAATAGATGAAGTTAAAAGGTTTGATTTAAAATGAAAAAAGTTATTTGAAGTAAAAAGTAAGTATTTTTTTTTGAGAATATTTGAATTAGAAATTCGCTTGTTTGATGATTTAATAGTTTAGATATATCAGGGATATTAGAAAATATTGTTTACATAAATTTGATATCAAATTGATGGAAAGTATATGTATGAGAGTTATGAAATTCTGAGATAGATTTTGTATGTGAAAAATGAAATGATAAAATGTTTATACAAGTTTGTTATTTATTGACTGATGAAGAAGTTAAAAAATAGGGGAATTGGTCCTCTTATGAAATTAAAGAATAGTTATCCGAAATATGTTTTAAGTTTAGATGAGTTTAGTTGATGAAATATAGAAGGTATAAAAAATCAAAATATAATTGATTTTATATATAATTTATATAATTAATGTTTAAGTTGTCAAAAGGTGCTTTATCCATTAGCACACTAATAGATATTGCTAGATCAAAATAATTGTTATATTTGTTAGGAAAAGGTTTTCTTAAATCATGAAGTAAAAATGTAAAGTAATTATAGTGTGTTTTAGCATATTTTAGTAAGTGTTCTGAAAAATCTACTCAAACAATTTCGGCAAAATTTTTAACTCAATAGAATAATTTATTGGTGAAGTATCAGTTGCCGCATCATAAATCTATTATTTTTTTATTATGAAGATTTAGATTTTCTAATTCTTTTTTTTAATCGTGATATAGCTAACTCTTCTTTTATATAATCTTCTTTTGCTAGAGTAATATATTGCTTGGCTATTTGAGGATTTTTCCAAAATTCTATGTCGCTCATAGTTAAAAATTAATCTTTTCTAAAACTTCGTCAACCTTTTTATATAGTTGCTCTAAACTTCATTCGTTTTTGATTAAAAAATCTACTTGTTTCATACATTCTGAAATTTTTTGAACTGATTCTCAATTGTCTTTTTGTTCTAATTTTAAAAATTCTTCAAAAGTTTTGGGATCTCAAGGTTTATTTCTTTTTAAAATTCTTTCAAATCTAAATAAAGGATTGGCATCCACTCATATTAATATAAAATTTGTATGATTTTTTAACCGCTCAAGTTGTCATAATTGTCTCATTCATACTAAAATTAATTTGTTTTCTTTTGCATTTTCTACTAAATATTTTGCTAAATATTCATCTCAATATTTTTGCGCTAATTCTCTTCAAAGTTTTATTAAATTTTCTCTTGTTATAGGAATATTTCTCTGTTTAGCAATTTCTTTCAAAGGTTGACTAATTTGATAAAGAGGAATATTTAATTTGTGGGAAATATATGTTGCTACTGTGTCTTTTCAGCTAGCAGTAGGTCAGATTATTCATATAACGGATTTCATTTATTGGATATTAACTTTAAATTTTTTATTCTCCACTTTCAGTTTTGATAGCCTCTAGATTTATTTGTAGTAGACTAATTTGTTTAGAAATTTTTTCTTTTAGATATAATAAAAGATCTACTATTTTTGTATATTTTTGAGATTTTGTTTGATTTGCTAGATTTTCAAATTTAGGTAATATAGTATCTATTTTGTTAATTATTTTTTGGAGTTTTTTAATTTGTGTTTCTAAATCATATTTGTAAAGTTTTTTGAAAAATTTGTTTAAAAATTGATCTATAAGTTTTTTTTCTTTTTCAGTTAAGAATTGATATTTTTTTACTCCAATTACTTTACATTGATTTACTTTTATCCATCATTGTGGAACATCGCATGGAGTAGGGAAGTTTTTACATTCTCAAGTGATTGGATTGTAAGCTGGTTGTATTACTTGGATACAAAATTGTCATCAAGCCATAGTAGTTGATAAGATAGTTAATCAGATTAAATTACTTAATATAAATTTTTTCATTGTATTTAAAGTTAATAATATAAAACTATACTCAGTGCTGTAATTCTTCTTGAGTTAGATTAACATTAGGAATTTCTTGTTTTAATTTTTCTAAAGCGGTATAAAAATCATCTTCTATGATTCTTACTCTTGGTCAATAGATATTTTGCCATGCTTTGGATACAATAGTTTCTTTTTGTAGAGCATTTTTTAGTCACATTTCTTCATATTTTTGATTTAATATTTCTTTTACTTCTATTAACTTTTTTGCTCTGTTTATTCTTTCTTGTTCTGCTTCTTTCATAGGGATGTCTAAAAAGTTATCTATTCTTTTTAATACTCTTTCAAAGGCGTATCCTGGGAATTTTTCATCTTTAAAATAATCTATGACAAATCATATAGTTATATAATAAGGTTCGTCGACTCTATCAAACATAATATTTGCTTCTGTTTCATTAGGTTGAGTATTTTTGTAAGTCTGGAATATTTCAAAAGCTTGGTGAGCTTTATCTCTAAGAGTAGGTCATTTTTCAGTATTCAATGCTATTATATAGTCTTTTGCAAATTTAGGTAAAATAACTGCTGGTATTTCGGTAATTCCTAATTCTTTTGCCGCTTCTAAGCGATGTTGTCAGTTGATAACTTCATATATTCATTCTTCATCAGAAGGAATTACTAAAATAGGATCTACAAATCATACTTTGCTTATAGAGTTTTTTAATCTTTGTAATAATATTTTTGACATATCTCTTTGAATAGATGGAATGATAACTTTGTCTACGGGTATTAGTCATACTTGTATTTCGTATTTTTTAAATGGTTCAGTAAATTTACAAAAATCCATAGTTATTTTATTTAAGTTTTAAAATTAATTTTAAATATAACTTAGTGGATTTAAAAATCAATATTTCTAACTATAAAACATATTCCTAAAGCATCTGCAGTGTCATGATAATCAGGTAAATCTGTAAGGTTATATATTTTCATTATTGTTTGTTGCATTAATTTTTTACTTGCTTTTCAGTTTCAGGTTATAGCTTTTTTTATTTCTTTTGGAGCAAATTCATAAATTTTTATTCAGTTTTTTAAAAATAGAGCGATAAGAGCTCATCTTACACCGTAAACAAATTCAGCATTATTTTGATTGTATTGAGTAAAATAAAGTTTTTCTATACCTACTTTTTTAATTGGATGTGTTTTGATTATTTTTTCAAAGAAATTGTATATTTGTAACAATCTTTTAAATTGGTCATCTCTTGATGGATTTTCTTGATTTTGAAGTAAGATTCAGCCGTCAATTATATTTAAATTATTATCTACAATAGCATATCAAAGTTTTCTAATGCCTGGATCTATGCCTAAAATCATCTTGACATTTTCATTTAGAAGTATAATACTTAGTTATAAAACTATTAAAATAATAAATTTTATTTTTACAAATTCAACCAAGAAAAATGTCTAATTTTGAATCTTCTTATAATAAATTAGCAGAGTATAAATGGAAAACAACAGGTTATTTTATTCATCCAGCTGTTATGGAATGATTAATAGAAGTTTTGTCATATCAGCAAACTTTATGATTAGATAAATTTGATATTGATATTGAAAATGACGAAAAGCATTTGGTATCTGAACTGATAAAAGGAATTAGTTGTTTAATTGCTTGATGTAAAAAAAAATTTGACTTTCAACTTATTGATATAATTGAAAACGGTAAACCTATACCTGTTATGTTGAGATTTGAGAGAGAAGAAAACAATCAGATAAAGCTGCATTTAGTAATAAACGAGATTGTAGAAAAAAATATTAATGCAAGAAAGATCTATATAAGAGAGAGAAGATGATGGTATACTTTAGATTTATGAAATGTAAAGAAACTTAGAAATGATAGCGGAGATATTTATAGATTTTGCGTACTTTTAGTAAGATATTTGATAGAAAAAGTGTCTGTTGATATAGCAAGATATAACGGAGGTAATAGATGATTTGGGGATTTAATACATAGTATTAAGTTATCGAAGGATTTAGAAAAATTTGATGGTTTAAAGTGATTAGATAATATTATTAAAGTATTTGAAAATGAGATAAAGTTTTTAAATAATTAAGTTTTAAAAATGACAAGCAAGAAAGAATTATTGTATAATTATGAGGCTTTTGGATTTGATCTGTTTTGAACTTTGGTGGAATTGAAGGAAAAAATTGTAAAGTGAAAACTTAAGGATTTTTGTGACAGGAAAGAGATATCTTTAAAAGAAGTAGCAGATATTTGGAAAATAACTGATAATACTTTAATAGAAATTTTTGAAATATTAGGAGTAGATTTGTATCCTGAAGATAAAAAAGAATTGGAAGAAATAGAAAAGCTAGCTTTAAAAGAAGTAGAAAAAGTAGAGTTAAAACCTTATTCTAAAAAGATTCTAGAGCTATTGAAATCTTCTGGGAAAAAAATATTTTTAATTTCTAATTTAGCTAAACCTTATTGAGAGGTTATTGATAGATTAGGTTTAAGAAAATATTTTGATGGTATGGTTTTATCTTATGAGGTAGGATTAGTTAAACCTGATTTGAAGATTTATAAAAAAGCACTAGAAGAGCTAAGAATAGAAAATCCGTCGATAGTTTTATTTTCTGGAGATAGATTAAAGCCTGATGTTGAATGACCTAAAAAGGTTGGTATGGATAGTATGATAATTAATGAATTAGTTGATATTTTGCTTTGATAATTAAATTTTATTGATAATTTTTTTCAATTTTTCTATAGAGGTAGTTTGTATTATTTCTTGTTTGATTTGTTTAGCGTTAGGATATCATTTAAGATAGGAGAACAAGTGTTTTCTAAAAGGAATAACTGGCGATTTTTGATGATTAAGGAGGGAAGAGGTTGGAAGAGTGTCGGAAGCGGTCTGAAGATGGCAGATTAATAGATATTTTTTTAGTATTTTTAGTTGCTGCTGTTTATTTTCTGTTTTGTTTAGAAGGTTTTTTATATTTTCCCATCGATTTTCTTGTAATAAGAATAAATTTAGATGTTTAAGAATTGTTTTCTTTTTTTCTTCCCGGTTAGGCTGATGTGGCGTGAAAATTCGTGGATTTCATATAGCTCCTTGTCATACAGCAATACCATCTAGATTTCAAATTTTTTCTTGGATTTCCTTATAAGACTTTATTCAACCATTTCATATTATTTTACAATTATTTTTAATTTTTTCTTTGATTTGATAAATAGCTTGTCGATTTACTTCTCAACTATGTTGTTGGTCAAAAGTCCTTCAATGTATAGTGATTATTTTGCAATATTTAGATGCTTTAACAATAAATTCAGTTTGAGGAGAAATATCTTCTTTGGTTAACCCTATTCTTGTTTTTATGCTAAATTTTCAATCTAATATTTGAGAAAGTTTTTTAATAATTTGTAAAGTTTTTTCTTTGTTTTTCATCATAGCGCTTCAGGCTCATATTTTACATATTTTGGGAGCAGGGCATCATATATTAAGTTCTACGAAGTCATACCAAGGTAGATTTTCTTTTATCCATAAAGCTGTTTTTATTAGATTTTCTTCATTTCCTCAGAAAATTTGAGCTATATTTATGATTTTATTCTTACTTTCTGCTAATCTTCTGAATCTATCTTCTGACGATTCTTTGTATTTCAATAAATGTTTAGCTACTCATCATGGATTGGCGATAAAACCATCAGCAGACATAAATTCAGTAGTTAAGATAAGTTGATTTTCTTTTTCTCAATGTAATTTGAAGATATCTTCTGTGATTTTTCTAAAAGCGGCGTCAGTAATTCAATCCATAGGTGCTAGGGATAAAAGCATTTGAAATGATTTTTAAAATTTTTATAAAATAATAAATTTTTAATTAGTTGTCAATTGTGTATATATGCAAAACTTAAATTTGTTGAATAGACAAAAAGAGTATGTTGATAAAGTTTCAAAAAGAATTATGTTAACAGAATTAAAAGATTTAGCAAAAAATAAATTAAATTTAAATTTTTCTTGAGATAATTTTGAAAAATTTTTGAAATTTTTAGAAAAATATGAAGATAATGAAATTAAATGATTTAAAAGATTGATTAACTATATTTATAATATTTTAAATAGCAATATAATTTTTTCTAAGATTAATGGAGATGAATTTTTACGATATTGATTAAAAGATAAAAATAAATTTTTTGGAAATATATCAAGAACTCACTTAGAAATAGTTCAAAATTTACAAATAGATAATAAATTTGTTAAGATTTTAGAGGAAACATGATTAAATAAATGAGAAGTATTACTTGTAAAACTTTTTTTAGATTATATTATGTTTTTATATCTTTGAGAATATAGAAAAAGAGAAAATTTTTACAATACAGAAATTAAAACTCCTGCTGGTTGGCATTTTGTTAAAGTCATTAAGAATTTAGGAAAATTTTGAATTTTGTTAAAAGAAAATAATTTATTACCTGAATATAGGAAAATTTTTGAAGAAAATAAGTTTTTATTGTTTATGTCCGCTATATTTCATGATGTAGTAGAAGATAAGAGATTAACTTTACCTATTAATTTTGTTTTAGACGTAAAAGAGAATATAATTTTCAATTACATAGAATGGGTTTCTCCAGAAGTTATTTTTGATGATGAAAAAGAAAATATATTGAATAAATTTTTTGAAAGTTCATTAAATAATTATTTACAGGTGAGATTTAATTATGGTTTATCGGATATTGTTAAAATTGTATTAAAGGACGGAAGGAAAGTTTTAGATGAAGAAAGGTTATTAGAAATAAATTTTAAAAATTTAAAAATTTTATTGGACATAATTTTAGTTAGATGAGGAAAATATTGAAGGAAATTAGTTTTAAACGACCTAGAGAAAAAAAAGATTTTAGAGATAGTAGATTATCTTACTCAAAGAAGACATGGTAGTTATTACAAAGGTGAGTTGGATTATATTGAAAAATTTCTATATAGATTAAAAGAAAGTCCAGAAGCTATTCTAATTAAACGAGCTGATTTTTTAGATAATTTGAGTTCACCTTTGTCAGATAAGCAAAAGAAAAAGTATAAAAGCTTTTATATACCATTTTTCCAAGAAGTTTTTAATGTTAAAGATTTGACTAAACTAGTCCCGTCTGATATTACTTGAAAAGAGAAAATCTTAGAAAATTTGAACAATCTTTCTAGTAAATAATACTTTTCCTTGAAAATTAAATAAATATTGTTAAGTTAATATTAACCTGATTTAGGGGGTAGGGATGAGTTGCAATATCCCTAATTATCCATGGCCTTTTGTGGTTGGAGGTTTTGCAATCTAGTTGTAAAAACCGGGGGATCGATTTGCCCCCGGTATTTTTTGATATTTTTAAATTTTATTAAATTATTTCTATTCCTCCTAAAATATATTTCCTTAAAACTTTTGGTACTATTATTCTTAAATCATCTGTTTGATAGTTTTCTGTAATAGCAGCTAGTACTCTTTGAACAGCCACAGCTGTACCGTTTAAAGTATGAACAAATTGTTTTTCTTTTCAATTTTTAAATTTTATATTTCCGCGGCGTGCTTGATAGTCAGTGGTATTAGAACAACTTGTTATCTCCTTGAAGGTTTTCATACCTGGCATCCAAGCTTCTAAGTCATACTTTTTAGCAGCTGGAGCTCATAAATCTCAAGAGCATATAAGCATTTTTCTATAAGGTATTCATAAGTCTGTATAGATTTCTTCTTCTATAGAAACTAAATATTCATGTTCTTTTCGACTATCTTCTGGTTTAACAAAAGATACCATTTCTACTTTTTCAAATTGATGAAGTCTAATTAGACCTCTTATATCTTTTCAAGATTTTCATACTTCTCTTCTATAGCAAGGAGAAATTCATATATATCTTAATGGTAGGTCATTTATATCTAATATTTCGTTCATATGTTGAGCTACTAATGTAACTTCAGAAGTTCATATAAGATATAAATCGTCTTCTCAAGGATTTACGTGGTATATTTGTTTTTTTTCAGCTGGAAAAAATCAGGTAGCAAGCATAGCTTCCTCTTTAACCATATTGGGTCATATAGTAGGAGAGAATCATTTCTTTATTAACTTGTCTATTACAAAATTTATTAAAGCTAATTCTAAAAGAACTAGTCATTCTCTTATATACCGAAACCTAGATCAAGCGACTTTTGCTCATCTTTGAGGATCAAATAGAGCTCTCTTTTCTAATATTTCCCAGTGAGGTTTAGGATTTTTAGCTGGATTTACTCATGTACTTTTAAATGATTCTATCCAGTTTTGGTAGCATTCGTCTTCTTTTTTAGAATTGTCAATAATTTTTCCTCAAATTATTTTTACTACAACATTATCTTCATCAGATTCTCAATATGGCACATCTTCTGCTGGAGGGTTAGGAATTTTTATCCAAAGTTGATAATGTTCTTCTTTGATTTTTTTGAAATTATTTTCTAATTCTTTTTGTTTACTTTTTAATGTTTTTACTTCATTTATTAATTTTTGTTTTTCTCCAGGAGAGGAGTTTTTAATTTTTTCTGATAATAGTTTTATTTGATGATTTATTTCATCTAATTGTTTTTGAGTATTTCTTAGTTGTTCGTCTAGTTGAATAAATTTTTCAAAGTCTACTTCTTCTTGTTTT
>Ga0256836_1000615_pt1 | contig 18005 bp, 15 predicted proteins | sample 4561380metaG_FD_185974 | JGI IMG/M metagenome (GOLD analysis project Ga0256836, IMG submission 185974) | Hydrothermal vent microbial communities from Guaymas Basin, Mexico - 4561-380 | ecosystem: Environmental > Aquatic > Marine > Hydrothermal vents | place: Mexico: Guaymas Basin | collected...
GCGATAAGAGGTTCAATGATCTCATCCATTAATCCACCGCTCATAATCTCATTTAAACGGTAAAGTGTTAAATTGATCCTATGGTCGCTAATACGGTTTTGAGGATAGTTGTAGGTTCTAATGCGCCCACTTCTATCTCCTGTTCCAACCTGAGCAGCACGTTCTGCTGCATTTTCTGATTGTTGCTCCTGCATCTGTAGGTCATAGAGTCTGGCTTTGAGTACTTTCATCGCTTTTTCTCTATTTTTATGTTGTGACTTTTGATCTTGGTTGGTTACAACAAGACCCGTCGGAAGATGGGTAATCCGAACAGCTGAGTCAGTTGTATTTACAGACTGCCCTCCACATCCGGATGAACGCATAACATCAATTTTTAGATCATTATCATTAATCTCAATTTCAACATCATCAACTTCAGGCATAACTGCAACTGTAATAGCTGAAGTATGCACACGTCCTTGAGACTCTGTTGCCGGAACACGTTGTACACGGTGTGTCCCACCTTCATATTTCAACCTGCTATAAACCTGTTCACCTTTGATAAGAGCTGTTACCTCTTTGTATCCACCTGCTTCAGACGGGGAAGTAGAGATGATTTCGATTTTCCAGCCTCTTAGATCTGCATATCTTGTATAGGCGTCAAATAGGTCACCTACAAAAATAGCTGCTTCATCTCCACCTGCACCGGCACGAAGCTCTACAATGATATTTCTATCATCATTAGGATCTTTAGGAAGTAGAAGCATCTTTATCTCTTCTTCAATAAGAGGCTTTTGAGGCTCAAGTTCTTTGAGCTCCTCTTTTGCCATTTCTCCCATTTCGGAATCGCTGAGCATCTCTTTTGTATCTGCAATATCTTGAATAAGTGTATGATACTCTTTTGCTTTTTCTACGATTGGTAAAAGTGAAGATTGTTCTCTTGAGAGGTCTGTCATCCGTTTGATGTCAGAAGTGATGTCAGGTGAACTTAGCAAATCGCTAAGTTCATTGTAGCGGTTGATAAACGGTGTAAGTTTATCTGCTAACATAAGTAGCTGACCTTATATTGCGTTTACAGATTTGTGTAGACGGCTTACTTTTCTAGCTGCAGTTTCTTTTTTAAGAATACCTTTGCTTACGAATTTGTGAAGTTGTTGGTTAGCAATTTTAAATGCTGCTTGTGCTTCTTCTTTGTTTCCAGCTTCTACTGCTGTATTTACTGCTTTTACGATGTTCTTAAGACGAGTTCTGTAAAAACGGTTACGTTCTGTACGAACGATTGTTTGACGAATTCTCTTAATTGATGACTTGTGATTTGCCATTTTAGTCCTTTTTGGAATTTTAAGTGCGCAATAATAGCTTAAAGATAATTAAAATTAAGTTAAAGACAAGCTAAAAATCAATTTTTCATCAAAAGATGGATAATTAAAATGTATTTATGTTAAAATATGACAATTTAAAATTTGGGTGAAACTATGAAATTATTTGGTACAGATGGTGTGAGAGGTGAAGCAGGTTCATTTTTAACTGCAGGTTTGGCAATGCGCGTTGCAATGGCGGCCGGTATATATTTTAGAGAAAATTCAGTAAATAATAGAATCCTTGTGGGTAAAGATACAAGAATAAGCGGATATATGATTGAGAATGCAATTGTAGCCGGACTGACTGCAACAGGATATGATGTAATCCAAATAGGACCAATGCCTACACCTGCCATTGCGTTTATTACTGAAAATATGCGCTGTGATGCCGGTATTATGATCAGTGCTTCTCACAACTCTTTTGAGGATAACGGAATAAAATTCTTTGATGGTGACGGGAACAAACTCTCTGAAGAGATTGAACAAAGAATTGAAGATATTGCAAATGATTCTGAAGCGATTCTTGAAGGGCAGGTAACTGCTACTGCAATAGGTAAAGCAAAACGTATTGATGATGTGATAGGACGCTATATTGTTCAGCTTAAAAACTCTTTTCCTCTGAATCTTTCATTGCATGGAGTAAGAATCGTGCTGGATACTGCAAACGGTGCTGCTTATAAGGTAGGCCCAACAGTTTTAGAAGAACTTGGTGCGGATATTGTAGTACTAAACAATACTCCAAACGGATACAATATTAATGAAAACTGTGGCGCATTGCATCCAAAAGAGTTGGGTGAGAATGTACTGAAATACCGTGCAGATATTGGAATTGCACTTGATGGAGATGCTGACAGGATTGTAGTAGTAGATGAGAAAGGTGAGATAGTCGATGGTGATCATCTTCTTGGAGCACTGGGTGTTTATATGCACAAGGAAGGAAAACTTACGGGTAATGGAATTGTTGCTACTGTAATGAGTAATCAGGGGCTTGAAGATTATGTAAAACAAAATGGTCTTAAACTGTATCGTTCTAATGTTGGTGATAAGTATGTTCTTGAAGTGATGCGAGAAAAAGGGATTAATTTCGGAGGAGAGCAGAGTGGTCATATTATTGTGAATGATTTTGCAAAAACAGGAGATGGACTTGTAAGCGCACTGCAGATTTTGGCTCTTTTGATTAAGACTAAAAAAAGTGCTTCCCAAGCGTTACGTCCATTTAAACTCTACCCTCAAAAGCTAACAAATATTAAGGTAAAAGTTAAAAAGCCTTTAGAAAAGATAGCAGGTTTGAATGAAAAGCTGGCAGAGATAGAGAGTAATAATATGCGTCACCTTGTACGATACTCAGGTACAGAAAACAAACTGCGTTTGTTGATAGAGGGAAAGGAAGCAAAGAAAATGAATGCTTCTATGGATGATTTGATATCATTTTTTGAAAAAGCACTTAATGCATAATAAGTCACTGCGTTTAAGTGCAATACTGCTTTTTTCGCTGGCAGGTATCTTTATTGTAGATCAAAATATAAAGTCTCTGTTTGTTGATGGATTCCGTTACTATACAGATTGTATAGATTTAATCTTGGTCTATAACAAGGGTGTCGCATTTTCGATGTTTGCTTTCTTGGCAGAATATTTGAAATATATACAGCTTGTTTTGGTGCTTGGAGTGATGGGATATCTTTTTTATCTTCAAAAACTCTGCTATGCGATGCCCGGGGGTATTTTGCTCGGTGGGGCATTTTCAAATATTTATGACCGCTTTATTCACGGCGGTGTGGTAGATATGGTCTATTGGCATTGTGGGTTTAATTTTGCCGTATTTAATTTTGCCGATGTCATGATTGATTTGGCAGTTGTATGGATACTGATTTTAAACTTTAGACCGAAGCTTTGTAAAAGCTAGACAAAAGCACTTTTTTGGTATTATTGCCCAAAATTATAGTGCTAATACTATGGAATGTAATATAAAGGAAATTGATGGAAATCAAATCAAATAAAATTAATGGTGCGAATGCTGAGATAGAAGCTACAATCTTAAGAGATGAAGTAGATGCTAACATTGAAAAAATTGCTAAACAATTATCAAAAACTGCAAATGTTCAAGGTTTTCGTAAAGGTAAAGTTCCTGTTGCAATAATCAAAAAGCAATATGGTGAAAAACTTGTTGAAGATGCTGAAGCTGAAGCTCTTCGTGAAGTACTTTCAAAAGGTTTGGATGAATTGGGAATTGAGAATGATTCTTTAATCGGAGAGCCTACTATTTCTAAATTTGAGAAAAGTGATGATAAAATCGAAGTTGCTGTAAAAGTAGCAATGCGTCCACAAATTGATTTGGGAGATGTAAAATCTTTTGTACCTGATTTTACAAAACCGGAAGTTACGGATGAAGAAGTAGATGCAAGAATCAAAGAGATTGCTGAAGGTCAAGCTCCTTTGGTTGATATTAAACGCAACCGTAAAATGAAAGAGGGTGATACTGCTGTTATCGACTTTGAAGGTTTTGTTGACGGTGAAGCTTTTGAGGGTGGAAAAGGTGAGAACTTTGAGCTTACACTTGGTTCTGGACAGTTCATCCCAGGTTTTGAAGATCAGCTTGTTGGTGTAAAAAGAGACGAAGAAGTAGAGATCAATGTAACTTTTCCTGAAAACTATGGAAGTGAAGCTTTAGCCGGCAAAGATGCTATGTTTAAAGTAAAAGTGAACGGTGTTAAAGTAAAAGATGAGGTTGTTGTTGATGATGAATTAGCAAAAAAACTACTTCAAGGTGATGAAGACGCGACGGTTGAAAAACTAAAAGCAGAAGTGAAAAAAGCTCTTGAACAAGAGAAGCTTGCAAAACTTTACAACGAAGAGTTAAAACCAAAACTTTTAGAGATATTGGTGGAAAAGATTGATTTTGATCTTCCAGAATTTGTTGTTGAACAAGAGATCGATATGGCAGTGAACAAAAAAGCTTCTGAGATGAGTGAAGATGAGATTAAAGAGCTTCGTGAAAATCCGGATAAACTTACAGAACTTCGTGAAACATTCCGTGATGATGCTGTTAGAAGTGTAAAAGCAACTTTTATTATTGATGCTTTAGCTCAAGATATGGGTGTAAAAGTTGAGGAGCAAGAAGTAATGCAGACTATCTATTTTGAAGCAATGCAAATGGGACAAGATCCTCAAAAAGCGTATGACCACTACAAAGATGCCGGATACCTTCCTGCAATTCAAATGTCAATGGTTGAAGATAGAGTTTTAACAACTCTTTTAAATGAAAAAATAGAAGCATAAACTATGAGTTATATCCCTTATGTAGTTGAAAAAACTGGGCGCGGTGAGCGCTCATACGATATCTATTCACGTCTTTTAAAAGATAGAATTGTAATGTTAAGCGGAGAGGTGAATGATCAGGTTGCTTCTACGATTGTAGCGCAATTCTTATTTCTCGAAGCAGAAGATCCTGAAAAAGATATCTATTTCTACATTAACTCTCCCGGTGGAGTAGTAACGGCAGGAATGGCTATTTTTGACACGATGAATTATATTCGTCCAAATGTAGCGACTATCTGTATAGGACAAGCTGCATCAATGGGTGCATTTCTTTTGAGTTCCGGAGAAAAAGGGAAGCGTTATGCACTGCCACATGCTCGTATTATGATTCATCAACCTCTCGGTGGTGCACAGGGTCAAGCAACTGATATTGCAATTCAGGCCGAAGAGATTCTCCGTATGAAAAAAGAGCTCAATGGTATTTTGGCTAAGAATACAGGACAAAGTGTTAAAACTGTGGAAAAAGATACGGATCGTGATAATTTCATGAGTGCTTATGAAGCGAAAGATTACGGAATGATTGACGAAGTTTTGGTTAAAAACGATAAAGAGTAAGGAGTTACTATGGCAGGTTCATTAAAACGAAGAACTCGAAGAAACATTGATGATATTAGTGATGATTCACAAAAAGTACCTGTCATAAAAGCTCTTGATGATAATAATGTCTCAAGCGATATAGAGATATATGCAAAAGAGGTACTTAATGCACTTATAAGTGACAACCTCCCTCCTACACCAAATAACTTCTCTCTTTACTTTGACAGACTTTTAGAAGATAAAAGTGAGAATTTACGCAAGCAGATTCATGATATGCTTGAGCTTGAAGATAGTAATGATACAGAGACAACTATTGAACTGGAAAAAAGCCTCAAACAGGGTTTCTCATCAATAAAGAACATCCTTAATACGACAGCAAACCTCTATAAAAATATGTCCCTTATGACAAAAATTCTTGAAAAAAGAAAAGAGGAGTTGAGTAAGGATCCTGAAATCAGTGAAGCGATAGGCATAGTTACTATTTTAGAGGGTGATGTCTCTAAGCTGAACTCTATCTTGAAAACACAAAGTGTTCAGATGAAGAACTCTTATGATGAAACAGCAAAGATAGTTAAAAGTGTTGAAAATGAGACAATTTTTGATAACAAATTTGGTGTTTACAACAAACGCTATCTCCTAACAAAAATTGAGCAGGAGATTGAACTTATATCGAAGTTCTCTCATCCGAGCTCTTTAATTATGATTGAACTTTCAAAAACCCTTAAAGTCAGTGTAAAAAATGACAAAGCATTAACACTTATGACCCGTACAATAGCACGGCTTTTACTGAAAACTTCGCGTAGAAGTGATGTTGTTGCCCATTATGGAAATGGAGTTTTTGCAATGCTTTTAAAACACACGGATATTCCAAGTGCAAAAAAAGCGAGTGAAAGACTCTGTGATTTGGTTTCCAATTCAAACTTTTTCTTAGCCGACAGAGAGATACAACTGCGAATATCTATAGGTATTACCGATATTGATACAAAACACTCTGTTGAAGAGATTGTTGTTAGTGCGATGAATGGAATTGAAAAGGCGTATGAGAATAAAAATACAGATTATGCTGTGTCGCTAAGAGCAAAATAGGAAAGTAGAAAATATGCAATTATCCATTGTAGAATATCCAGATAAACGACTTAGAGAGAAATCAAAAGAGGTGAAAAGTTTTGATAAGAAGCTACACAACCTTCTTGATGCAATGCACCCTTTTATGATAGAGACAAACGGTATCGGTCTTGCAGCTATACAGGTGAACTATCCTATTAGGGCATTGATTTTAAATTTGCCAAACGAAGAGGGGGAACAGCCTCCCGAGAACCTTCTTGAAATTATTAATCCTGTTATTACAGATAAATCTGGTGAGACGAGTTATCAAGAGGGGTGCTTGAGTGTTCCTAAGTTTTATGAAGATGTAACACGTTATGAGAAGATAAAACTTAACTATCAAGACAGGCATGGCAATACAAAGAGCCTTGAGGCTGATGACCTGCTTGCCATTGCTATACAGCATGAGATGGACCATCTTGAGGGGATTCTTTTTATTGACCATCTTTCATATTCACGACGTAAAAAGTTTGAAAAAGAGTACAAGCGTATGCTTAAAGAGAGAAAGCAGAAAAAATAATATGACTATTTGACATATTATTCTCTTCTTTTAGGACTCTATGATATTATTTTCTCCAAACAGCCTGGAGGAGAGAGTATGAAAACAGTTCGTTGTGCGACATATGAGGGTGTAGATGCTAAAGTTGTTGATGTAGAGTCAACGCTGACAAAAGGTCTGCCCTCTTTCTCCATAGTAGGTATGGCCTCAACAGCCATTACAGAATCAAAAGAGCGTGTGAAGTCAGCACTGCTGAGTAATGACTACTCTTTTCCTCCAAAAAGAATTACTTTTTTATTGGCTCCTTCAGAACTTGCCAAGTCCGGTTCACAATTTGATTTGAGTATGGCACTTCTTATTCTTCTTAACGGTAATGATGTTGATTTGAGCGATTGGTTTGTTTTTGGAGAGCTGGGTCTTGATGGGAGTGTCAAAGAAAACATTCAGCTCTATCCTCTTATACTCTCTCTTGCAAATCAAGGTTTGATTTCTCAAGCGATTGTGCCCTATGAATCTTTAGATAAACTCTCAAAAATTCCAAATGTGGCATTTTACGGGGTAAAGAATCTCAATGAAGCAGCAGAGATACTTAAAAATCAGAAAGAGAGTTCTCCAAATATTCAAGAGGCAGGTATAGATTATCCTTATTATGAGATTAGCGGAGAGAAATACTACTATATCAAAGAGTATGATGAAGATTTTATAGATGTAAAAGGACAGGAGGTGGCAAAACGTGCCGCACTCATAGCTGCAGCAGGGTTTCACAATATAATCTTTGAAGGAAGCCCCGGATGTGGTAAAAGTATGATAGCAAGCAGACTGCGTTATATCTTACCTCCTATGACATCAAGTGAAATTCTTGATGTAGCAAAACTAGAAGTCTTAGAAGGTTTAGAACCTGCCTTTAAACCAAGAAGAAACTTTAAAAATCCACATCATAGCGCTACAATGGCTAGTATCTTTGGCGGAGGAAGCCGTAACGCGAAAATAGGAGAAGTTGGCCTTGCAAACAACGGCATACTCTTTTTTGATGAACTGCCACACTTTTCCAAAGCTGTTTTAGAGTCCCTTCGTGAGCCGATGCAGGATGCTAAGATACGGATTTCGCGTGTAAATTCAAAAGTAGAGTACCCTGCAAAGTTTTTATTTATCGGGGCGATGAATCCTTGTCCCTGTGGTAATCTGCTGGATGAACATAAAGAGTGCAGATGTAGTGATGTGGAGATACAACGTTATAAAAACCGTCTCTCTGACCCATTTATAGACAGGATTGATTTAAATGTAGTGATGCAGAGTGTAGATGCGGGTGATAAGGCAAGTTACTCCTCAAAAGAGATGCATAAAATGGTAGTAGAGGCACATATTTTTACAAAACAGCGTGGACAGTCGGTACTAAATGCACTACTTAGTGATAAAGAGATAGAGGAGTATTGTATTTTGGACGAGGAGGCAAACGCAGTGCAAAATAGAGCGCAAGAGAGATTTAAACTCTCTTTTAGAAGTATGAAAAAGGTACAAAAAGTCGCAAGAACAATAGCAGATTTGGATAAATCACAAATTATTCAAAAAAGTCACTTACTTGAAGCATTATCTTACAGAAAAAGATAAATAGAGAATTATTAAGTCATATTTAATTTTTATACTATTATAATTTATTAAAATATATGTTATATATAAGGATTTTGTGATGCAGGAGAGAAGAAGAGATTCAAAATGGTTACCTGAAATTTTCTTATTTTTACAGATGATTGCTACATTCCTCTTTAGTTATATAAGTTATGGAATCCTTTTAAATTTTTCTATGCCGCATATTTTATTAATACTCTTTCTTGGAGTAGTAAATGTATTTTATTTTCTAAAGTTTCATACACGCTATTTAGAAGTTAAAAACAGAACAAAATATCTGCGTTATGAATGAGTATCTTAACTCTTTTTGGAAGACCAGTAAAATAATTTTTCCAATTTTTAAAATCTACTCTTTTGAAGCTTAAGTTTTCTAAGATATAATTTTTACAAAAATAAGAGGGGATTTTATGGATTATTTGTTGGATTTACTTTTTGTTTTTGACAAAGAGCTTTCCCAAACGCAGCTCTTAACACCCAAGTATACCACCCATAAAGTTCCCAAAAACCTCTCAACAAAAGAGAAAAAAGAGCGTTTTTTGTACCTTATCGTTCCTCCTGCACTAAATGTTCATAGAGAGTTGATGCAGCGTTACAAAAGAGTTGCACAGGAGATAAAAGAGGGGAAAAAGAGTGCTGAGATAGAGAGTCTGAAAAAAAAGTACGGTGCAACGAGCGATGAAGATCTGCTTGCACGCTTAAAACCACATCCTGTTAGTATCACGCTTGCACAGGCTGCGATGGAGAGCTCATGGGCAACTTCACGATTTTTTAATGAGGCGAACAATGTTTTTGGTATCTGGAGTAGAAATCCAAAAGAGAAGCGTATCGCAGCAGGTGAGCAAAGAGGCGGAAATGTTACAATTTGGCTAAGAAAATTTGATACGATTGATGACTCTATTCGGGCCTATTATGAGCTGATGTCAAAGGGTAAAGCCTATGCAAAATTCCGTAAATTACGTCTGCAGACAGATGACCCTTTTGTTATCACTCAGGGGCTTGAGAAGTATTCTGAAATCGGACAGGCGTATATTGATGAGATAAACAGTGTAATCCGTCATAATAATTTTACAAAGTATGATGACTAAACGCAGAGAGAAGAATTATTTCTTCTCCTATTATACATTATAGTAAGTCGCTTCAGGATGATAGACGACAAGTGCTGATGTTGACTGCTCCGGATGGATCTGAAAGGTCTCACTCAGCTCTATCCCAAACTCTTCAGGTTTAAGCAGATTAAAGAGAGGACGGTTTAGCTCCAAATCAGGACATGCGGCATATCCAAATGAGTAACGGCTTCCTTGATATCTGTTCATTCGAACATCAGCCAGAGTGTTTCCTTCATCTTTGGCAATGTTAAGGTCAAGGCGGATCTGCTTATGTGCTATCTCTGCAAGTGCCTCTGCGAGTTCAACACTCAAGCCGTGAAACTGGTAGTACTCTGTGTAGTTGCCTTCTGCATATATTTCTCTCTCAACTTCAGAGAGTTTTTCACCTGCGCTGACACAAGTAAGAGCTATGACATCATGGCGATCTGCATGAAAGAAGTCACTGAGTGCACGGTGTGGTTTCTTTCTCTGGCGTGGAAATGTAAATACCTCTTCGGCACGGCCTATAATATGCTCAAGTGGTTCACGGTTGGCATCTTCATCTTTGAACCATCCTTCGCTCTCATCAAAAATAAGTAGAGAGTTGTCATCGCTTCTGCACGGCCAGTAACCATAGAGGATGGTAGGCTCAAAGAGCTGCTCATCCAAAAAGCGTTTTTTGAGTTTTTCATATGCCGGCCAGACAACTTCATCAAGCTGTTTTTGGTAAGCCTCTTTGCTCATCCCTTTTGAGGAGTATCCCCAGCGTGATTTAAAAAGAAGTTTATGGTTTATCCACTTAAATGCAAGTTCTACCTGTTGTTGTGTGAGTTTGATCTCACGTCTTCCCCAAAATGGAGGTGTCGGTACAGGTACGTCACGAGAAGGCATTTTGATCTCTTCAAATGGAGGGATGATATACTTTTTTTCCTCTTTTTTCTCGATCTTTGGAGCATCAGGATGGAGATCTGTATCTAAATTACCAGCTTCAATTCTGCTCATGGCTGTTACACCGTCAAAGGCATCCTTACAGTAGAAGATAGGACCGTCATAAGAAGGACGGCAAAAATCATCTATAAAGGCACGAGTAAGAGCTGCACCGCCTAAAAGGACAGGGATTGTGATCCCTTTTTCCTGGAGTGTTTTTAGATTTTCAAGCATTACCTGTGTAGATTTTACCAAAAGTCCGCTCATTCCAAGAGCAGATACATGTCCTTCATCAAGTGTTTGTAAAAATTGATCAAGTTCTACTTTGATGCCAAGGTTTTTGACTTTGTATCCATTGTTTGAGAGGATGATATCTACAAGGTTTTTCCCTACGTCATGTACATCCCCTTTTACTGTTCCTAAAACAAGAGTTGTATCGACCTGTTTGTCTATTTTTGGCAGATATGGGTTAAGATGGTCCACTGTTTTTTTCATGGTCTCGGCTGACTGCAGAACGAAAGGAAGCTGCATCTCTCCTGAACCAAAAAGCTCTCCAACGACCTTCATCGCATCGATTAGGATCTCATTGACTATCACTTCAGGTTTGATCTTGTGACGAGCTTCCTCTACAAGAGGAATCATTCTGTCCTTATCCCCATCCATCAGAAGTTTGGCGATCTTCTCTTCATCGCTCATGGCAAGATATGCTTCATCGACAGCATCATTATCTACAGCCTCTTTTTTGCTGAAGTGCTCAATAAATGTAAAAAGAGCTTCACCGTTTGGTTTACGGTTAAAGATGAGATCGTTACAAATCTCTTGATCCTCTTTTGGAATTTTATTAAGAGGAATGATATGTTTTACGTTGATAATAACTGATGTGAGTCCCGCTTGGACACAGTGGTGCAAGAACATAGAGTTGAGATACGGACGTGCATCTTTATCAAGTCCAAAAGAGATGTTTGAGAGTCCCAGCGTTGTACCGACCTCAGGATGTTTTTTACGCAGAGTACGTATGGCCTCTATGGTGTTGATACCGGCTTCCCAGTACTCTTCATCACCACTTCCGAGTGTAAATGTCAGAACATCAAAGACCAAGTCCTCTTTTTTGATGCCATGACGTTTAGTCGCAAGCTCAATAATCCTCTCGGCAACTGCAAGTTTTTTCTCAACTGTTTTTGCCATTCCTTTTTCATCAATAGTAAGGCAGACTAAAGAGGCACCGAATTTCTTTGCCAATGCACAAACAGCATCAAATTTTGGTTCCCCGTCCTCAAGGTTGACAGAGTTGAGAATCGCTTTACCACCAATGTGTTTTAAGGCAGTTTCAAGTCCGCTTGTCTGTGTCGAGTCGGGCATAAGCGGAATAGCGATTTTTTGTGCATATAGTGCCATTACTGCGTTCATGTCTTTTGTCTCATCACGCCCTGCGAAACCGACATTGACATCTAAAAGATGCGCACCTGCACGTACCTGTTGCTGTGCCACTGAGAGTGTCCCCTCATAATCCTCTGCAAGAAGCAGTTCCCGAAAGGCCTTGGAACCTGTTGCGTTTGAACGCTCTCCAATGAGTAGCGGTGCAGGTTGCTGCATCAGCTCTACAGTGTTAAAGAGTGAAGCGATAGAGGTTGGATGTGAACCTGTCGGTGCTTTTGGAGTGATGGAGCTCACTGCGTTTACCAAAGCACGGATATGCTGCGGCGTAGTTCCACAACATCCGCCTAAAAAGCTAACACCGTCAAAGTCTAAAAATTTCTTCTGCTGTTCGACGAATTCATCAGGTCCCATCGGATAGTATGTATATCCTCCACGGTTTTGGGGAAGTCCTGCGTTTGCATGGACACTGATAGGCGTATGCCATACTTCACTGAGTGTTTTTACATGTTTGAGCACCTGCTCGGGTCCAGTTCCACAGTTGAACCCAAGGCTTAAGATGTCAAAAGGCTCCAATATGGTTGCAATGGTTTGTGCATCTGTTCCGATAAGCATCGTACCACTGAGCTCGATAGTTACCGAGACCATAACAGGAATTTCAACTTCTCTTTGTCTGTTTGCTTCGGTTATGGCATGGAGTGCAGCTTTTATCTGCAGAGGGTCCTGAGCGGTCTCGATAAGAAAAATATCCACGCCTCCATCAATGAGTGCTAGACAAAACTCGGTATAACCCTCATACATCTCATCATAGGTGATATGTCCGAGTGAAGGGAGCTTTGTACCGGGTCCGATAGAGCCAAGACAAAAACGAGGATGTTCAGGGGTCGAAAATGCTTCACACTGCTTTTTAACCAGTTCTGCTCCGGCTTTTGTGAGTTCATAAGCACGTTCTGCGATGCCATACTCCTCAAGTACCCACGAGAAGGAGCCAAAGGTATTTGTGGTGATAAAATCAGCTCCTGCGGTCAAATAGGCACGAAAAATTTCATTCATAACATCAGGTGCTGTAACATTCAAGAGTTCATTGCACCCTTCGTTCCCTTCCCATGCTTCTTTTGGAATATCATCATCTCGTTGCTGCAGTTGTGTTCCCATCGCACCGTCAATGATTAAAGGACGTTTTTTGATAGTTTCTAAAATATATTGTTTTGTTCTCATTTATCAAATCTTTTATAGAAAAATAGTTATTGCCATTTTAGCAAAGAAGAGCATAAACAAGGCTTTGTAGCTTTTAGTGGGTGAGAAACTTCAAATTAAAAAATTATTTGATATAATAACTCAAGATTATATGAAAGAGGGGTAGATAATGTATAAAAAAGTTATTTCTGCATCACTAGTTATAGGTGCGGTAATGTTCTCAGGTTGTGGGAACGAGGATACAAACTGTAGAATTGATGTACAAAAGGCGATAGATGAGGGACGTTACGACAATGCGATAGCAGACTTGCAAGGTAAATGTTCCAATGCTTTTACCTCAAGTGACTTGAATATGAACCTTGCATCGGCATATATGGGAAAATCAGGTTACAGTGTCAGTGATATCGCTGATATGCTGATTAACAGTGATGATGATGGAGGAGATGCTTTTTCTTCTTTCCTTACAAGTGTAGATAGCAAAAGAAAACCTGACTCTCTCCCTCTATTAACAGAGGCCAATCAATATTTTACAAATGCTATTGCCCGTAACGGTATAACAAAGGCGAGTATAATTTGTACGGGTTCAAATCTTGATTTGCTCAATGACTCAAGAGTGACAAATGCTTGTCTCTATATAGGGTTCAATGCAACAATTAAAGCGGCAAGCACAATTACTTATTTGACTAGGGATGTAGATAATCTTGTTGACTCCATCAATAATAATTCAAATGCAACACCCTATGATATGAGAGCGAGTCTGGATGCTTTGGCATGGTCGATAGATGCTTCATATACACCTAAATCAGATACAAGTATCAGTGCCAATGATGTCAATATAAGCGGATACCCTTTTGCATCGGTTGAGGTTACCTATTCAGGTACAGGAACATTTTATAGGTTAGCAAAAAGTACTACGAGAGATGCAAACAATACTACTGTAATTACAGATGGGTATTGTGATGCAACTGGTGACAGAGACGCTTGTGCCGGAATTGAAAACAGCGATGGTACAGTTGACCTCGCAAATCCTCTTGCTACTTCTTGTTATGCCTGTCCAGTCGTTATGGATGTAAACAATACGCTGGGTGTTGCCCAACTACTTGTAGATACTCTTAACGGTGGTTCAGATACTATCGGTGCAGTCTCTAATGATGAAGATATTACGAAAAGTATTAAAGATTTCAAAAAAGAGATAACGGGTAGTGAAGATGGAAACGTGACAATTGATAATATTATAGAATATTTACAAAAATAGAGGGAGAAGAAAAATATGAAAAGATTACTACCGTTATCACTTATTGCGTTTAGCACACTGATATATGCGGATATGTCAACACAGGAGTTCCTCTATAAAGACCCTCGTATTATGGGTATGGGTGGTTCGAATACTGCAGTGGGTGGCTACTCCACATCTATCTTTAGCAACCCTGCCGGTTTAATCAAGATTAAGAAGAGTCATGGAATAGAAGCTGAAGTGCTTGGACTTTCTGTTTCTGCTTCTTCAAGATTTCAACAGTTTGCAGACGATTTGAGTAACTCTGAAGATAGTGAGATTATTGATACTATCAATAAATACTCAGGGGATGCATTTAATGCAACCGTTTCAAATTATACGTCATTTTCTTATCATGCACAGAATGATGTTGCTTACTCTTTTGGTATTCTTGTTGCGGGAGATGTAAACTTTATACCGCATGCCAACAGTGGTGCCAACGGAGTTTTAGAATCTCATAGCAGGGCATATGGTGGAATTTTCTTGGCAAGTGCGAAAAAATATCATGGAATTTCCAGTGAGTTTTTAGATGGCATGTTAGATGGTGATGTGACTATAGGGGTCAGTGCCAAGTATATCAAACAAAAGTCATATGAAGCAGGACTGGATTTAGGAGAGGTGACAGATCATAAAGATGATATTGTAGAGTATTTGCAAGATACATATGAGGCAGATAATTCAGGATTTGCTTTTGATATTGGTGCTTTGTATGAATTTAAGAATAAAAAATGGAACCCTGCAGTTGGTTTAAGCATAATGAATATCGGAAGTTTGGATTTTGATGCGTATGGTGCACAACCTCTCTCAGTTAATCTCGGTGCTTCAATATCTCCTGAAATTTCATGGTCGAATAGTTTGAAGTTTTCGGTTGATTATACTGACCTCTTAAATGCGCAACAGGCAAGAATCCGTAACTATAATCCCTATCGTACACAAGATCAGTATGATAACGCCGATATCGGTTATGATGTGATGAATCATCTGCGTATGGGAGCGAGTTTAGGTTTGATTGACAACTCATATTTTATGACAACACTAAACGCAGGACTCTACAAAGGGGCATATACGGCAGGTATAGATATGCAGCTGACTCTATTAAAGTTACAGTTTGCCACCTATCAAGAACAACTCGGTTCAACAGTGGGACAGCTTGAGGACAGGAGATATGTTGTAGGGCTTGGAATAGGCTGGTAAAAGATAAAAATTACTTTTATGACGAATTAAAGCTAAAATTAATTGACTTTATTCGTCATAAGTCGCTATAATGACGATGAAATTTAATAAGAAGAGAGGTTTTGTCGCCATGGTTGTAGCATATATCCGTCCAGATAAAAACTTTCTTGCGGTTCATGAGCAGTTACAGCACGTGAATTCTTATGCAATTGCAAATAATCTGACTATTGATAAAGAGTTCCTAGATCATACTTCACAAAACAAGCGTCTTGATGAGAGAAGGGAAGTGACAAAATATTTTCAAACAAACTCTGATGGGATACTTTTAGTGTATGATGTTTGGGTCTTAAGTACCAATATGGAAGATTTGGTGCAGATGGCCAGTTGTTTGATGAAAAATAACTATAAAGTCCATTTTATCAAGCACTCTGTCATAATGTCTCAGCAAAGTAGTGCGATGTTGATATTGGGATTGATGGATCAGTTGCGTCAAAAGTTGCAGGAGAATGCCAAAAGAGTAATTGGTCGGCCAAAAGGGAGTAAGTCAAGCTCTAAATTTGATGTCTATATCAGTGATCTTTTGCATTATATAAAAGAGGGTAAAAGTGTAAGTGAAATGGCACGCCTTTTGAATGTGAGCAGAAGTTCATTGAAAGACTATATTGAATCCAGAGAGTTAAAACAGATTGCATCCGGTTCGTTAGTATCGGAAGTTACAGATGATGCAGAAGAGAAAGTTATAAATACTATCGTCTGTCCACAATAATAAAGAGGAGAAGAGAATGAGTGAAAAGAAAAAAGGGATAAAAATCCCTACACCGTGGAGAATTAAAAGATACTACGTCTATGCATTTGCGACAATTGTTGCTTTAGGCTTGCCTTGGATTCATATAAATGGACACCAGTTTTTTATGTTGAGCTTTGATAAGATGAAGCTAGATCTTGCATTTGTTCAGTTTGATATGCAAGAGCTCTACCTGATGCCGTTCCTGTTAATGTTGATGTTTATCGGTATTTTTGGAATGACAGTTATGGGTGGTCGTGTTTTTTGTGGGTGGGTATGTCCGCAAACCGTTTTTCGTGTTATCTATCGTGATTTGATCGAGACAAAACTTTTACATCTTCGTAAACGTATAGGCAATAAACAGCAAGAACCTGATATGTCAAAACCTGAGAACAAGGTGAAAAAAGCAATTGCCATTACTATCTGGGCTATTTTGGCGATTATTGCGGGTGCTGACTTTATGTGGTATTTTATTCCGCCTGAAACATTTTTTGAGTATCTCTCTCACCCTGCTGAACATATGACAATGATAGGATTTGTCTTAGGGATTGCAGCATTTTTGATTTATGACATTGTATTTTTAAAAGAGAACTTCTGTATCTATGTTTGTCCTTATTCACGTGTACAGTCTGTACTTTATGATGAGCATACGGTAATGGCACTCTATGATGAGCATCGTGGTGGTAAAATTTATGATAGTGAACAAAATGTACACCATAAAATAGTCAATAATCAAAAAGACCTCTTAGCAATAGACCCCGATGCAGAGTGTACGACATGTGAGAAGTGTGTGACTGTATGTCCTACGCATATTGATATTCGTAAAGGTCTGCAGTTAGAGTGTATTAACTGTCTTGAGTGTGTGGATGCATGTACAACCGTTATGGGTAAACTTGGCAAACCTTCTCTTGTAACATGGTCAAGTGATTATGAAATAGTTGAAAGAAAAGGGAAAACAAAATATTTCCGCCCGAAAGTATTGGCATATATAGTCTTACTAGTTGGTTTAATGGTTGCACTTGGGTATATGAGTACAACAAAAGAGCATATGCTTTTAAATATCAATAAAGAGACAAGACTCTATGCAATTAAACACCAAGATAATAACAAGTTTACAGTAGAGAACTCGTATATCTTCTTACTCCAAAATACTGAGAATGAACCGATGAAATTCTTTTTTGAAGTTATTCCTCCAAAAGGTATGGAAGGTAAAATCAAAATTGCCAAACCAAGCAGACCGTTTAGAGTTGTTCCCGGCGTTAAAAAGAAAAAAATTGTTACTCTTGTGACAAATGAAATGCTTGTTAATGATAAAAGAAAGGATACGATTCTTCCTATAACTATCCATGCATATGCACTTGATAAAGATGGCAAACCAAGTAAAGTAATCTCTGTAATAAGACATACAACGTTTGTATTTCCAAAAGAGAGTATATTAAACGCAGCAAAATAATTACTTTTTAACACTATCTAAGATAAACTCTGCAAATATTCTTTTGTGGAGTTTATTGTGTTAAGAAAAATTCAAAAAGTATTTTTATATCTTGTTATTGTTTATGCTCTAGCAGGTTTCATACTCATCCCTTTAGTTTTAAAACCCCAATTCATCAAAATTTTGCAAGCACAGACAAAGACAAAAGTGACTCTCTCTGGTGTTTACTTTAATCCATTTTTATTTAAACTACAACTCTCAGGTTTAAAGATAAAGAGTCTGCAAGATCAACCACTCTTCTCGTTAGAGTCGATTTTTATAGATGTGGATCCCTCTTCA
>Ga0256836_1000616_pt1 | contig 17990 bp, 18 predicted proteins | sample 4561380metaG_FD_185974 | JGI IMG/M metagenome (GOLD analysis project Ga0256836, IMG submission 185974) | Hydrothermal vent microbial communities from Guaymas Basin, Mexico - 4561-380 | ecosystem: Environmental > Aquatic > Marine > Hydrothermal vents | place: Mexico: Guaymas Basin | collected...
TTAGTTGTATTTATAATAATGTTTACGGAAGTATAAGAGTAATTGATTTAGCTATTAAATATGGGGTTAAAAAATTTGTAAATATATCTACTGATAAAGCAGTTCGTCCTACAAATGTGATGGGAGCTACTAAAAGAATAGTTGAGTTATATGCTAAAAATGTTCCAAGTGGTGATACTGAAATAGTTTCAGTTAGATTTGGAAATGTATTAGGAAGTAGTGGTAGTGTAGTGCCTTTATTTAAAAAATGTATAGAAGAAAATAAAAATCTTCCAGTTACTCATCCAGAAATTACAAGGTATTTTATGCTTATTCCAGAAGCTTGTAAATTAGTGCTTCAAGCAGCAGCTATTGCAAAAGGGGGTGAGCTTTTTATACTTGATATGGGTGAAGCTGTAAAAATAAAAGATTTAGCTCAAAAAATGATAAATTTAAGTGGTAAAAATTTAAAAATAGAATATGTAGGACTTCGTAAAGGGGAAAAACTTTATGAAGAATTACTTATAAGTGATAAAGATTTAAAAACAAAATATGAATCTATTTTTATAGTAAATGAAGAAAAAATAGATTTTAATAAATTAAAAAAGAATATAGAAAAATTAAAACACGATTGGGAAATTCTTAAAGAAATAGTCCCAGAATATAAGGAGAAAAATTGAAAATACTTTTTGTGTGTTTAGGAAATATTTGTAGAAGTCCATTAGCTGAAGGTATAGCAAGAAGTTTAAGTGATGAGCATATTTTTGATAGTGCTGGAACTGGACATTGGCATATAGGAGAAGCACCTTGTCAAAAATCACAACTTATAGCTAAAAGAAAAGGAATAGATATAAGTAACTTAAAAGCTAGACAAATATCAAAAGATGATATAGGAAAATGGGATAAAGTAATTGCTATGGATTCTAAAAATTTAGCTGATTTAAAAGCTATGGGATTTGAAAATGCAAAGATGCTTTTAGATATAGATGTGCCAGATCCATATTTTTTTGATGGGGATGATGGTATGGATGAGATTTATGAAATGATAAAAAAGGGAGTTAAAAGAGTTATATAACTCTTACATCCCTGGAAGTCTAGGGATTTTATTTAGTTTTGAGTTTCTACAATACCAACCCCATCCTTTTTTCATTAAATGACCAATCCAAGGCATAGGAATCATTTTAGCTCTTGAATTATCTCTATATACAAAAGCAGCTCCATCACCTGTATCCATTACACATAAGATGTTGATATGTGAAATATACTCTTTTCTACTTTCACTTCCTTTTTCCATTTGAGTGATGTTATAAGCTACTGCTTTTGCCATTACTTCAGCTAAATGTCCCTGTTTTGCTCTCCAATCAGGACCATCAATAGCAGCACTATCACCAACAGCAAATACTCTATATTTACCAGTTTCACTTTCTTCATTTTCATCAAAATTATGCATCACTTCACAATATTCATTTATTTTAATAAAACCAGCTTCATTTAAAGGTAAATCACTATTAGCAAATACTTTATGTCCATTTCCAGCAGGGATAAACATAGTTAAATCACTTTCAAGTTTACTGTCATCTTCAAAAATAATTCCATCTTTTTCAAATTTTTTTATTTTTTTACCTACATGTTTTTTGATATTAAGTCTATCAAACATCATATCCATCATATCTAAAGCTTTTTCTCCCATTCTAGCACCTGGCTTTGGCATTGGAGCAAAAAAAGTGATTTCAAATTTATCTCTAATTCCAAGTTTTTTAAGTTTATTATGAACATTAAACATTACTTCAAAAGCAGGTCCACCTCTTACATTACTTGGGTCTTTTGGATTTCCACCAAAACCAAATGTAAGTTTTCCACTTCCTTTTTTGATTAGTTCATCAAGTCTATTTTTGATTTTGATACTCTCTTCTGGTGCTCCACAAATAGAGATAAAGTTTTCTTCTCCATTATGTTTCATTTTTCCACCACCAATAGCAATTACAAGATATTCATAACTAAATGTATTATTTTTACAATATACTTTATTTTCTTTTGTTTTTATTGATTCAACCTCATCTATAATAAGCTCAAATCCATGAACTTTGCTTAAATCAGCTAAGTCAACTTTTACATCATCAAAATTATATTCACCAGTAGGAATCCAAATTGAAATAGGATATATATAAAAATAATCCCTATTAGATACTAAAGTTACATCGAAACCCTCTTTTCTTAGCCAAATTGCACTTTCAAGTCCTGCAAATCCACCACCAAGAACTAATATTTTCTTTTTCATTGTATACAAACCTTTTTTTTATTATAATTTTATCATAAAATTATTTATAATTTCAATTTATAATAAATATTATAAAAAGTTATATATGATACTATTATAACTTTTGCTTTTTATTTATTTTAATTTATGATAAAATTAGTCTTATTTTATAAATAGGGAGATTTTATGATTTTTACTCGTTCAACAGGATATGCACTATTAGCATTAGCAGAACTTGCTACTATAAAAGATGCTATTGATACAACTCATTTATCTAAGAGAATAGGTGTTAGTAAATATTTTTTAGCTAAACTTTTGCAAAATTTATCAAAAAAAGGGATAGTTAAATCGTTTAAAGGTGTAAATGGTGGATTTATTTTAGATAAAGAACCACAAGATATAAAAGTAATAGAAATTTTTAAATGTGTAGAGGATAAAGATTTTTTAGTATATGAATGTGCTCAAAATGAATTAGATTGTCCAAATAACAGAGCTAGTGTATGTAGTATTTGGCCATTTTTACATTTATTAGAAGATAATATACTTACTTATTTAGAAAAATTTACATTAGAAGATGTTATAAGGATGAGAAGCTGTTAGCAAAATTATCTAAATTTAAGGAAAAAATAGGGGGAATTAGTGATTTAGGAGTAGTATTTTTTGTATTTGCTATTTTACTAATTATCATTATTCCTCTTCCAAGTGTAATTTTAGATTTTTTCCTTACAATTTCTTTAGCAGTTGCTGTTTTAATTCTTTTAATTTCTCTTTATATTCCAAAGCCCACAGACCTTTCAACATTTCCGACACTTATTCTAATCGTAACTTTATATAGACTTTCATTAAATATTGCTACAACAAGGATGATTTTAAGTAACGGGCATGAAGGACCTGAAAATGTAAGTGAGCTTATTACTGCTTTTGGGGAATTTGTAGTAGGTGGAAATTATGTAATAGGGATTATTGTATTTATTATATTAGTTGTGATTAACTTTATGGTAGTAACTCAAGGTTCAACTAGGGTTGCAGAAGTAGCTGCAAGATTTACACTTGATGCAATGCCTGGTAAACAGATGGCTATTGATGCAGATTTAAATGCTGGTCTTATTGGTGAAGATGAAGCAAAAAAAAGAAGACAAGAGTTAATTTCGGAAGCTAACTTTTATGGGGCAATGGATGGGAGTAGTAAATTTGTAAAAGGTGATGCCGTCGCTGGTATTATTATCACATTAGTAAATATAATAGCTGGATTTTTAATAGGGGTATTTCAGCATGATATGAGTATGGCTGATGCTGCAAGTAGTTATACTATTTTAACGGTAGGAGATGGACTTGTAGGACAAATTCCAGCACTTATGGTATCGACTGCTACTGGTATTATGATTACAAGAGCTAGTAAAGATGAAAGTAATTTTGCTGAAGGGGTAATAGGGCAACTTGCGAATGATTATAAAGTATTGATGATTGTTGGCTTTGTAATGTTTTTATTTTCACTTACACCTGGATTTCCTACATTAAGTTTATTATTTGTAGGATTTATATTTTTTATAAGTGGATATATGATGAAAGTTACACAAGATGGTCATAATCCTATAAAAGAATTATTTGCTAAATTTACTAAAAAAGCTCCTAAACAAACTGAGAAACCACAACAAAAACAAAAAGAAACACAAAAAGAGAAACAAAAAGAAGTTAAAAAAGAAACACCAGAAGAAAAGGCAGCAAAAGAGGAAAAGATTATAGAAGATGTTCTAAAAATAGAGATTTTAGAACTTGCAATAGGATATCAGCTTATAAAATTAGCTGATCCAAATCAAGGTGGAGATTTACTTGATAGAATAAAAACTATGAGAAGAAAAATTGCAGCTGATTTTGGATTTTTAATGCCTCAAGTTAGAATTAGAGATAATTTAAGTTTAAATCCAAATCAATATCAAATTTTATTAAAAGGGGTGCCTATAGGAGAAGGGGAAATTTATCCAGATAAATTTATGGCGATGACAAATCCAATGGTAACAGAAGAGATAGAAGGAATTCCTACAAAAGAACCAGCTTTTGGAATAGATGCAATATGGATAGATGCTGATAAAAAAGAAGATGCTTTAATGGCAGGTTATACGGTTATTGATCCTTCTACTATTATTGTAACACATATGAGTGAATTAGTGAAAAAATATGCAGAAGAGCTTTTAACTAGACAAGATGTTCAAGAAATTTTAGATAGAGTAAAAAAAGATTATCCAGCAATTGTAGAAGATTGTTTGAAAGTCGCTTCAATAGGGCTTATTCAAAGGGTATTAAAAGCACTTTTACATGAAAAAATACCTATAAAAGATATGATAACTATTTTAGAAACTATTACAGATACTGCTGAAATTACAAAAAATATTGATATAATTGTAGAACAAGTTCGTACTCGTTTAAGTAGAGTAATAACTAACCTATATAAAGATGAAAATGGGGTCATAAAATTAGTAACATTTGATACTAATACAGAGCAATATTTGCTTAATAAAATGAATCAACAAGGTGATAATAGACAATTTATGTTGAGTGTTGCTGAAATGAATAAATTAGTTGATGAAGTTTCTAAAACAGCTCAGCAATTATTATCACAAGGGGTAGCACCAGTAATACTTATAGTAGATCCGGTTATTAGAAAATCATTAGCAGAGATTTTTGAAAGATTTGGATTAGATGTGGTAGTGTTAGCTCATTCTGAGATTGATTCAAATGCAAAATTTGAGATATTAGGTTCAATTAGTATAAATTTTTAGGAGAGTGAAATGATTATAATGGGAATATTGTTGATTTTAATATGTTGCTATGCTTCTATCTATTTAGCTAAGTTAGATATCGTTCAACATAGTTTATCTTTTTTGCCACCTTTTATTCCGACAGAATTTGTGATAAATAGTATAGCTTTTGTTTTTGTATATATTTTATATGCATTTTTTGAAAAAGCAAAATATCGTTCATTGTTTGATGATATAGAAAAAATAAATGTGGCTTTAAATCAATTTATTTCTGATAAAAAAATAGAAGTTCCAGAATTATATACATCCTTTTTAAGGACAACTTTGCATTTAATTACAAAAATAGAACAAGATTATCAAAAGTATGTTCAAAAAGTGAACTCAAAAATAGAGATTTTAGAAAATGATATAGAAGCTTTAGAAACTATTTTAAATTTAGAAGATGTATTAGTTTGTGAGGTAACAGAATCAGGAAAAGTAAAAAAAGCTAATAAACAATTTTTAAAATTCTTTGGGTATAAAAATGAAGTAAAATTAAATATGCAAGTTAAAAATATTCAAGAATTATTTGGCGATGAATTTGGAGGGGTGTATTTAAATGAAATTTTACATCAGGAAAAGAAAATAAAAATAAATAATAGAGAATTTTTATTAAGAGTTGAAAAAGTGCAAAAAGAAGAAAGCTATATTATTAGTTTAATAGATATTACTAATTTTGAAGAAGAAAAAAAAGAGATAGAGAAAAAAGCTTTATTTTCAGGAAGTTTAAAATCTGAAAAAGCTATAAATAAAACATTTGAAACTACTATGATTAGAATAATTAATTATGAAAATTATGCTGAGCATTTAGGACTTGCTATTTTAGAAGTGTTTGAAGAAGCATTTGTAGCTAAGATAAAATCTCTTGGATATGATGAAATATTTAAAATTCAAAATGATATTTTTGCTATATATGATTTAAAAGTGGATTATGAAAGATATAAAAAAGTATTAGAAGAAACTATAAAAATAGTAGTAGCAGGGGATACTTATATATTTAATCCAAAAGTTGTATTAGCTTCAGGAGTTAATTTTGACCAAGCATATCAACAAATTTTAGAATCAACTAAAACTTTTGTATCAAAAGAAAAAAATGATGTGAAATATCATCCAGAAATTATTAGACTATTAAACAAATCTATAGATAATAATAATATTGCATTAGGATATAAAGTGATAGATGGTCAGAACAATACCATTGTAATAACACCAGTTATAGAAGATGAATATGGTGCAGATTTAGGTGATAAGATAATTTTAGATTTAGCTAGAGAGTTTAATTTATATTTAATGTTAGTAAAAGAATTGTTACTAAATAACTTAAATATATTAAAAAATCATAAAATTATTATAGATGTAACAAGTGAAGAGTTACTTTCTACTACAATTTTAGCAGATTTGTTGTCTTTAATTAGAAGAGAAGATTTATTTGTAATATTTAATGTTGATATAAATTCAAATTATTCAGTAGTGTTTCCTATTTTAAAACAGATTAAATCATTTGCTCAATTAAGTATAAAAAATGTAGGTAGAGGATATATTAGTTTTAGAGATGTATATGCATTAAAAGTAGAATATTTAGAAGTAGACGATTCTATTATTCAATTAATACAGACAAATCCTCAATGGAAATTTTTATTAGATTCAGTAAAAATTTTAGTATCAGCTCAAAAAACTAAGTTATTAGCAAATAATTATAAGGATGATAGAGTATTAAGAATTTCTAGTGAATTAAAAGTTTATAAAAATTAACTCAAATTGAGTAAAAATTAATATTTGTTACCAAAATGTTATTTTAGAGTTTTATAATTCCTTGACAAAAAATAAAAAGGAATTATAATGAAAAAAATAATTGCAGGTTTAACATTAGCAGCAGTTAGTACATTTGCTTGGACAATTAATGCAACAGGAGCAAGTTTTCCATATCCAGTATATAAAGAAACTATTAGACATTTTTATAAAGAAACAGGAAATAAAGTAAATTATACTCCTACAGGAAGTGGAACAGGCATAAAAGAGATAGCAAAAAGACATGTTGATTTTGGAGGGACTGATAAACCTCTAAGTCCAAAAACTCTAAAAAAAGCAAAATTATATCAATTCCCAACAGTAGTAGGTGGGATTGTATTTGCTTATAATCTTCCAGGTGTAGATAAACTTAAACTAAGTCAAGCAGCAATTAAAGGGATTGTATTAGGAAATATTCAATATTGGGATAATCCAGAACTAAAAAAATATAATTCAAATTTACCACATCAAAAAATTATTTTTGTTCATAGAAGCGATAAATCAGGAACAACTTTTAACTTTAGTTATTATCTAAGTAAAATGGATAAAACTTGGAGAAAAAAATATGGTGCTAGAAAAATTATAAATTGGCCTACAGACGGGCAAGGTAGAGGAATTGCTGGTAAAGGTAATTTTGGTGTAAGTAGTGCTATTAAAACAAATAAATATTCTATTGGATATGTTGATTATGCTGATGCAGTAAAAAATAATTTAGCTATGGCTGATATCCAGGCAAGAGATGGTAAATTTATATCGCCAGCTCCAGATGAATTTGCAAAAGGTGCAGCATATGCTGGTTTTGATGCAAAAAAAGATTTTTATAAAATTATTGCTTACCCTAAAAAAGGGTATCCTATTATAGCAGCGACATTTATTTTATTACCAAAAGAAAAAATTGATGCAGATAAAAAAGTTACTCAATTTTTTGATTACATGTATAAACACGATGAAATAGCAAATAAACTTGGATATATTCCATTACCAACAAATATAAAAACTCAAGTAAGAAATTATTGGAGAAATAAAGGGATTAAATAATCCCTTTATCGATAAAAAGGTTTTAAATGGAATCTATATTTAAAAAAATTGCTTCAATGAGTGCTACGACTATCCTTTTAATATTATCATCTATTTTTATTGTATTGTTTATTTATGCAAAACCAGCTATTGCAGAATATGGACTTAACTTTATTATAGACCCAAGATGGGGAGTAGAAGTGCCTTTAGATAATGTCAAAAAAGAAGATAAAGTATCTATAAAAGAAAAAAAAGTAGAACAAAAAGCACTAACACATGATGATGAAATCGCAGTAGATGAAGAGGATTTAGGTTTAGATGATGAAGATGATATTGCTGTAGGTGATGAAATATCTGAAACAAATACAAAAACTATTTATGGTGGATTAGTGCCAATAGTTGGAACTATTCTTTCTACAATCATAGCTTTACTTTTTGCAATTCCTTTAGCTATGGGGATAGCTATATTTTTAAGTGAAATCGCACCAGAATTTATATCAAAACCGGTAGGAATTGCGATTGAGCTTTTAGCAGCTATTCCAAGTATTATTTATGGAATGTGGGGACTTTTTTATTTTGGACCTTTTATTTCTTCTATTTTTGGTGGAGGAAGTGTGTCTTTACTTGTAGCAGGGTTAGTTTTAGCGATTATGATAATTCCATTTATGGCTAGTCTTACAAGAGATAGTATGAATACAACTCCAAGTGTATTAAAAGAAAGTGCTTATGCGATGGGAGCGACTAAATTTGAAGTGATTAAAGATGTGATTTTTCCTTATGCAAAAAAAGGGATTATAGGAAGTATTATTTTAGCATTAGGTAGAGCATTAGGTGAAACAATGGCAGTTGCTTTTGTAATAGGTGGGGTATTTACATTCCCAAAAAGTATTACAGACCCAACTGTATCAATTCCTGTAGTTTTAGCAAATAGTTTTGCTGAAAGTAATGGACTTAGTTTAAATGCATTATTTTATTTAGCACTTGTATTATTTGTAATCTCTTTTATAGTAATATCTTTTGCTAAATTCTATTTTTTAAGGGATAAAAAATGAGACTTATGATAAATAAAATTGTTTTGATTTTATCAACACTTGCAGCAGTTATAGGGATAGGATTTTTATTTTGGATTTTAATTACTCTTACTATAAAAGGAGTAAGTGCTATAAATTTACATATTTTTACAGCAGATTTAGTAGATAATGGGCTTAGAAATCTTTTAGTAGGACAATTTACATTAGCTTTAATGGCAGTAGTTATTGGAGTGCCTATTGGAATGGTAGCTGGAATTTATCTTCAAGAATATTCTTTTGGAAATAAATATGCAGAATTTATCAGAAATTTAAGTGATGTGATGATGTCAGCACCATCTATTGTAATAGGGACTTTTGTATATGCGATTGTTGTAAATCCAGTAGGGCATGTAAATGGTTGGGCTGGTGCGATAGCTTTAGCTATTATGATGATACCTATTGTAGTAAGAACGACAGATGATATGCTAGGTCTTGTGCCAAGAGAACTTAGAGAAGCAGGAGTTGCGATAGGAGCACCAAAATATAAAGTGATTTTTAATATTATCATAAAAGCAGCAAAAGTAGGGATTATGACAGGGATTTTACTTGCATTTGCTAGAATTGTAGGGGAGACTGCACCACTACTTTTTACAAGTGGAAATAGTGAATATTTTACAATGGATTTAAATAATGAATTTCCATCTTTAACAGTTGCTATTTATAATCTTGCTACTATGCCAGATGAAAAATTAGTAAATCTTGCTTGGGCTGGAGCATTTTTACTTACACTTTTTGTGCTTATTATAAATTTAATTGGTCGTTTTATAACAAAGGAGAAAAAACAATGATAATGGATATAAAACATTTTAGTTTTACTTATGCAGGAGCAAGTGCACCAAGTCTTAAAAATATAAATTTACCAATAGAAGAAAATAAAGTAACTGCACTTATTGGTCCTAGTGGATGTGGTAAATCTACACTTCTTAGAAGTATGAATAGAATTCATGACCTTTATCCAGGAAATAAATATGAAGGTGAAATACTTTTAAAGAATTTAGAAACTAAAAAATTTGAAAATATACTTGAAATTAAAAAAGAGAATGATTTTATAAATCTTAGACAAAGAGTAGGAATGATTTTTCAAAAACCTACACCATTTCCAATGAGTATATATGATAATATTGCTTATGGACTAAAACTTCAAGGTAAAAAAAATAAAACTGAACTTGATGAAGCAGTAGAAAATGCCTTAAAAGGTGCTGCTTTATGGAATGAAGTAAAAGATAGACTTAATGCAGATGCAAGAGGTATGTCTGGAGGGCAACAACAAAGATTATGTATCGCAAGAGCAGTTGCTCTTAAGCCAGAAGTTTTACTTTTTGATGAACCAACTTCTGCACTTGACCCTATTTCAACTGGTGCTATTGAAGAATTGATAGTTGAATTAAAAGAGGAGGTGAGTATAGCAATAGTTACACATAATATGCAACAAGCATCAAGAATTAGTGATTTTACAGCATTTATGTATTTAGGGGATTTAATAGAATATGATAAAACAGAAACTATTTTCTTAAATCCAAAAGAAAAAAGAACAGAAGATTATATTACAGGTAAATTTGGATAAAAAGGATAAAAAATGTTATCAAATTATGTAAAACAAAGAGAAGAGATTAAAAATGAATTAAAAGCTATTTTTGCAAATTTAGTGTATGCACATGAGATTTTAAATGTATCTATTAAAGAGTGTGATATAAATAAATTTCAAGAAGCAAAAACTTATACTGTGAATATGAGTAATAAAATTAATGATTTAGAAAATTATATTATTAAATTTTTAGCGTTATATTCTCCAGAAGCAAGAGAACTTAGAAGATTTGTAGCATATTTAAAAATTACAGGTGAATTGCTTAGAATGAATTCTAATACTAAAAGTTTTATTAGTGGGTGTATTAATTTAAAAGAGATTATGGATAATAAAATTATATCTGATTATCTATTTCCTTTGCATACATCTACTTTCAATGCTTTAGTAAAAACAAAAGAGATGATTGATATTGATGAAGAAGATGAACTTCAAGATATATTTAATAAAATTATCGTAGAAGAGCATAAAACTGATGATTTGTATGATTTAATTGAAGAACAAGTATTTTCATTAGATTTAGAATACAAAACACTTAATCAAATTTTAAAAACATTTAGAAAAATAGAAAAAATTGCAGATAGAACGATAGAAATAGCAAATTTACTTTTATATTACAAAATAGGTGGAAGATTACAAAATATATAAAAGCCTTTTAGCTTTTATTTAAAAGCTAAAAATGTAGCAAAATTGCACCATCTAAATATAACTTCAATATGTTTAAATCCAGCATTTTTAAGCATTTCGTAGTTTTCTAGCTCACTATAAGGGATAAGCACATTTTCTAATGCCTCCCTTTTTTTAGCGATTTCATATTCACTATATCCTTTTTGTTTTTTATAGTTATAATATTCATCTATTAAAATTTTATTGAGTTTTTTGTCTTCTGAAATTAGCTTTTCACTCATTAAAAACAGCCCATCTTCTTCAAGTGAATTATATATTTTTGAGATTAATTTTTCTCTTTTTATAGGACGAACGAATTGAATAGTATAATTTGCTGAAATTAGTTTATTTTTATTAAATTCATAATCCAAAAAATCTTTTTCTAAAAAAGTAATATCTACTCCAAAAGCTTTAGCTTTTTTTTGTGCTTTTTGTATCATAGCAGTAGAATTATCAATTCCTATTAAATTTAAATTTTTATTTAATTTAGCTAAATTTATAAGAAATGTTCCAGTAGAGCTACCTAAGTCTAAGATTTTATCATTATTATTTAGATAGTTTTTTAATATATTTATAGATAGATTTAAATTTTCTTTATAAAAAGGTACTGAGCGATCAATCATATCGTCAAATACATCAGCAACTTCATTATCAAATTCAAATTGTTTGTTAATCTCTTTTTGAAAAACTTTATCTATCAATTTATAACCCTTTTTTGTTATAATTATAACATCTTAAAAAAAGAAATTAAGGTTTTAATATTATGAAAACAAATAATATAACAATTTTTATATTAGCTATAGTGATATTTCTTGCTGCTTTTATAATATCTATATTTACATTTTTTTGTGAAACGAGTGATAATCTAACAAATGAAATCTTATTTTCTTCTATTTTTTCTATTGTTTTATTTATAGTAGTTTTTATTTTAGAAAAAAAACTTTTATTTAAAGAATATGAATCAAAACAAGAATTAAAAAAAGAAAGAAATAAAATAAATTATACAGACTCTTTAACTTCTTTACCAAATAGAAAAAAGTTTTTTGAAGATTTAGAAGATGCAAAAGGGATAATTTTAATTGATTTAGATGATTTTTATCTTTTAAATACAATTTATTCTAAAGAGTTCGGAGATGAATTTTTAAGAAAACTATCACATAAATTATTACAAAGTAGTTGTATTGATAATCTATATAGAATGGGTGGAGATGAATTTACTTTTATTTCAAAAAAAGAACAAGATTTAAAAAGTGTAGCTGAATGTTTACTAAAAGTGATAAGTGATTTTTATATAATAAAAGATAACATAATGATTCAAACTACAGCTACATTAGCTGTTACATATTCAAAACCTTTTATTGAAACAGCAGATTTAGCTTTAAAGTATGGTAAAAAAAATAAATTAAATCTAGTAGTATATTCTAATAGTTTAAATATTTTTGAGGAAAATAAAGCATTTTTAGATGTTACAATGAGACTTAAAAAAGCTTTAAAGACTAATAATATAGTTCCGTTTTTTCAATGTATAAAAGATAAAAACGAAAAAATAGTAAAATATGAAGCATTGATGAGAATCAAAGATGGTGAAAAGTATATTTTACCAGCTGTATTTTTGGATATCGCAAAAAAAACTAAAATTTATCCGGAGTTAACTATTCATATGGTAAATAAAACTTTTGAATATATGAAAAATAAAGATATAAAATTTAGCTTTAATTTAAGTTATGATGATATAATAAACAAGAGAATTTATAATTTTATATTAGATAAGATAGATAGTTTTGATAAAAAAGAGAATATTATCGTGGAATTACTTGAAACAGAAAGAGTAGGTAGTTTTGCCTATATTAAAAAATTTATTGATGAAATTCATAAAAGAGGTGCAAAAGTTGCTATTGATGACTTTGGAAGTGGATATAGTAATTTTGTGTATTTAGAAAAACTTAATGTTGATATTATAAAAATAGATGGTGAAATTGTATCTGAAATACTTTTATCAGATAATGCGATGTTTTTAGTAAGGACTATTGTAGAGTTTTGTAAGAAAAATAATATAGTAAGTGTAGCAGAATATGTATCACATAGAGAAATTTATAATGTTTTAAAAGAGATTGGAGTAGATGAATATCAAGGGTTTTATTTTTGCAAACCAAAGGAGAGAATTGAATGAAACAAGAAACAATAGCTATTGCTTATGGATATGAAAAAGATAATAATCGCACAATGAATGTGCCAATATATCAAACTACTGCATATGAATATGAAAGTATTGAAAGTGCTGCAAGACTTTTTAATCTCGAAGAAGAGGGAAATATATATACTCGTATAGGAAACCCTACAACTGCAATTTTTGAAAAAAGAATAGCACGATTAGAAGGTGGGATTTCAGCTTTAGCAGTAGCAAGTGGAATGGCTAGTATTTTTTATAGTATTGCAAATTTAGTAAAAAGTGGTGATAATGTAATCGCTTCTACGAAGCTTTATGGTGGGACTATAACTTTACTTACTCAAACATTAAAATCATTTGGAGTGAAGGTAAAATATTTTGATGTACATAAAGCTGATGAATTAGAAAATCTTATTGATAAAAATACAAAAGCGATAATTTTTGAATCGGTTGCAAATCCAGCTTTAAGTGTGCCAGATTTTGATACAATTACTAAAATAGCCGATAAAAAAGAAGTAATCACTATTTGTGATAATACAATAGCAACTCCTTATGGATGTCAACCTTTAAAACTTGGAGTGGATATAGTTGTCCATAGTGCAAGTAAATATATTGTAGGAAATGGAAGTGCTATTGCAGGAGTGATTGTTGAGAGTCAAAAAGCAAAAGCAAAACTTAAAAATAATGAGTATTTTTCAAAACCAGATGAGAGTTATCATGGTTTAGTGTATATTGATAAATTTAATGACCCATTTATTGCTAGAGCAAAGTTAGCATTACTTAGAGATTTTGGAGCAGTTATATCTCCTTTTAATAGTTGGCTTTTAATTCAAGGGCTAGAAACATTAGCTTTAAGAATCAAACAACACTCTAAATCAGCAAAAAAAATTGCTAAATTTTTAAAAAAACAAGGTTTTAAAGTTAATTATCCATTTTTAAAAGATAATGAAAATTATAAATATGCAAAAAAATATTTAAAATATGCAGGTGGGATAGTTAGTTTTGAAGTAGATAGTTTTGAAGAAGCTAAAAAAATAGTAAAAAAATTGAAATTATTTAGTTTAGTTACAAATATTGGTGATTCAAAATCAATTGTAACTCATCCAGCAAGTACAACTCATCAGCAGTTAAGTAAAGATGAGCTCAAAAAAGCAGGAGTTCCGGAAGGTTTAATTAGACTTAGTATAGGTCTTGAAAATACAAAAGATTTAATTAATGATTTAAAACAAGCGATTCAATGAGAAGTGTAGATAGTTTTTACAAGGAGAAAAAAATGCCATTTATAATAGAAGCGAAAAATGACCTATTATACAATAAAGGCTGGAATGAAGCTTGGAGTGAAGCTGAAAATGAAAGAAAAATAAAAGATGCTATTATGATGATAAAAGAATTTAATTTGCCAATAGATAGTATTGCAGAAAAATTTGAAATTGGTAAAAATATTTTACTTGAAAAATTAAAGGCTAACTATTGAAAATAGAGACTAAAAAAGCAAAATTTAGACAACCATTATATTTAGAAAGTGGAAGATTACTTGAGCCATGGGAGATAGTATATGAAACTTATGGAGAGCTTAATGAAAATAAAGATAATGTAATCTTAATTACACATGCATTAAGTGGGAGTCATCATGCTGCTGGAAAATATAGCCAAGATGATAAAAAACCAGGATGGTGGGATGATTTTATAGGTGATGGCAAGGCAGTAGATACTACTAAATTTTTTGTAATTTCTACAAATGTCATAGGAAGTTGCTTTGGAAGTACATCACCACTTCATCCAATTCAACCAGGAAGTTCTCAAAGATATGGGCTTAAATTTCCTGTAATTACAATTAAAGATATGGTAAAAGCTCAAAAAATTTTACTTGATAGTTTAGGAATATCTCATTTAAGAGCGATTATTGGTGGAAGTATGGGTGGTATGCAAGCACTTAGATTTGCAGTGGAATATCCAGGATTTGCAGATGATATTATTCCTATGGCTACTACTTATCAAACTCGTGCAGGGGTTATTGCTATAAACAAAATTATGAAAGATGCAATTTTAGCTGACCCAGAATTTAAAAATGGAGAATATGATCCAATTGAGATTACAAAAAATGGACTTAGAGGACTTGAAATAGCTAGAATGATGGGGTTTTTAGGTTATCTTTCACCTAAAACATTTGATAAAAAATTTGGTAGAGAATATGTAAAAACTGATGGTATGTTTGAGCTTTTCGGTAGATTTCAAGTTGAGAGTTATTTAGAATATAATGGGGCTAATTTTCCAAAATGGTTTGATCCACTTAGCTATATTTATATTTTAAAGGCTATATCTTTGTTTGATTTATCTAGAGGATATATAAATTTAGCAGATGCTTTAAATAACATTTCAGATAGATTACATCTTATAAGCTTTAAAGGAGATACTTTATTTTATCCAGAAGAGATGAGAGAAATAAAAACAGAAATGGATAAATTAGGCAAATTTTGTACATATCATGAAATAAATAGTGATTATGGGCATGATTCATTTTTAGTAGAAGTAGAAAAATTTGAAGATATAGTGAAAGATATATTAAAGGAGAAAAAATGATAAATATAGAAGATAATGGATTATTTGAGGTTTTTCCAGCAATTCAGACGATATCAGAAGCATTTGAATATCAAAATGCTATGCTTAATAAAATAGTACTAACAGGTAAAATAAGTGCCCTTGAAATAGCAGAAAATTTATTTAATTTTACAGAACAAACAGCAAAAACATTTACAGAGCTTCAAGCAGAAATAGTTTTAAATTTACTTAGAGAAAATAAAAACGAGTTATTTTTAAAAGCTAAAACAAAAGCCCAAATAGCAATCGATACTTTAATGGAAAATATTTCTATTAGAAAAGCTGATATTGAATTGTTATCAAAAGATGAGGTTTTAGAAGAATTTATAAATAGGAAGATTGATAGAACTACTATAAAAAAGAGATTAAAAGCTTTTTTAGATACTTATACTATTTATAATGAGATTGTTATTTTAGATACTTCAGGACATGTAAAGCTAAATTTAAATGAGGAAAATAAAGTAAGATATTCTAAAGATGAAATTTTAAAAGAAGTGTTACAAAGTGATGAAGTATTAGTAAAATTAAAAAGAACAGACCTTTTTATAAAACAAAGAAAATCACTTTTTTATGCAAAACATATAAATAATAAAGCTATTTTAGTAGTGTTTTTAAAATTTGAAGATGAAATAAAAAGAATATTTCAAAATTTAATTACAGAAAATGAAATTATAGTAATTGCAGATAAATTTAACAATATTTTAGCTTCGAGTGAAAAAGGGTTAGATAAGTCATTTTTAAAAGGGGTTAAGAAATTAAATGAATTTGTAATTTCAAATAATATGTTTTATGTAAAAACAAAAAGTCAATATGATGAGTTTGAGTGGTATGGAGTGGTTTCTTATAAAAGAAGAAAAGATATAAATATAATGGCTGAATTTACTGATAAAACAAATAATCAGCAATTAGCACAAATTAGTTTAAATAATAAAGAACTTCAAAAATTAGCAGATGATGGATATGCTATCTTAGAGGATTTATCTGATGTAATTATAAATGGTGAATTGATTGCAGCAAAAAGTAAGCAATATATTTTAATTCCTATTTTAGATAATTTAAGAGAGGTTAGTTTTAAAATTGTAAAACTAATAGAACTTTCTATTTCAAATCTACAACAAATAATAGATGAGTCATTGAGTAATGATTCAAGTATATTATCTAATTTTATTGCAGATAATATAGCAAGAAATTTATATGAAAGATGTAATGAGATAAAATGGTGGAGTATTTATTTATCAAATTGTTTTGATGCTAGTAATTTATCAAAGATAGTTCAATATATAAATGATTTATATCCAAATTATAGCGATATTTTTGTATTTGATAAAGATGGAGTGATTAAAGCTATTTCTAATTCAAAACATTTTGTAGGAGAGAAAATAGAACATAATGCAGCAGGTATGTCAAAAGAGTTAAAATGTTTTGTTACAGATTTTCAAAAAACAAAATTTTATGATGGTGAAACATATATTTATTTTGAGAATATTATTAAAAATAATGAAATTGTAGGTGGAATAGGGGCTATTTTTGATTCAAAAAAATTTGCTGAAATGTTGAATAGTATGTTTGTTTATAAGCAAGGAATTGGGTTAATAGTAGATTTTCAAAAGAAAATATTATTTTCTACAAGTGAAGATATTAATGGTGAATTTAATCTTTGTGAATTAAAAGATGGATATATTGATAACATTTCTTTTAATAATAAAACTTATAAAATATCTATTTCAAAAGTTACAAGTTATAGGGAATATGAAAATAATAAACTATATGCCGTTGTATTATTGGAGAAATAAGATGAAAAATTACGAAACAAAATTAAAAGAAGCAAAAGAATTACTAGATAAATTAAATGATCCTAATATTACTTTATATGAAGGAATGGAGATATATAAAAAAGGGGTAAAAATATTAGAAGAGGCTACTAAAATATTAGAAGAAGCAAAGCTTGAATATGAAGAGATAAAAAAGTGAAAGTAGCAGTTATTCAGACTTCATCTCTTCCTTATGAAAAAGCAAAAATAAATTATTTTTTATCTATTTTAAGAAGTAAAAATGTAAAATTAGTAGTAAT
>Ga0256836_1000617_pt1 | contig 17988 bp, 23 predicted proteins | sample 4561380metaG_FD_185974 | JGI IMG/M metagenome (GOLD analysis project Ga0256836, IMG submission 185974) | Hydrothermal vent microbial communities from Guaymas Basin, Mexico - 4561-380 | ecosystem: Environmental > Aquatic > Marine > Hydrothermal vents | place: Mexico: Guaymas Basin | collected...
AGAATACAGAGATGGTGTAAAACACTGGCACACACAAGATACTAAAATGAAATGTGAGAACTGCGAAGAACTCATATCACATGATTTCAAAAAACAAATGGATAAAAAAGGAAAGTGGAGACAAACAAAAGAGTTCTATTGTTGCGAACGATGGCAAAATCCAAAAGACAATAGAGTATGGAACGATAACGGAGAAGCTTTATGTGTTGATTGTGGATTAACTGCTGAATACAATAGGAAAGGAAGAAAAAAAAGAGGCTATCACATATGGGCTGGATATTCTCATCAGCCTAATACTACATGGGAAAAGATTGCAGATACATTTGTAGATTCACTTAACGATGTAGAGAAAATGAAATCTTTTAAAAATACATGGTTAGCTGAAACATGGGAAGAAAAATCAATAAAGATAAATACTAATGATTTAATGAATAATGCGGAGGACTATGAGAATATTCCAAATAGTGCAAAGATACTTCTCATGACAGTTGATACACAAGATGATAGACTAGAGTACCTAATAAAGTCATGGAGCGATGGAGAAACAAGCCACAACATAAGAAGTGGAATAATTAAAGGAGATCCTATCAATGCTCATGTATGGGATGAATTACTAAGAATATCTAATGAAACATTCAATAGGGATGATGGTAAAAAAGTAACAATATATAAATCGTTCATAGATATAGGAGGACACAAAACAGATGAGGTTAAAAACTTTGTAAAGAAGCATAGCAATAAATTCATAATGCTAAAGGGAGATAGTAGAGAGATAAAGACTAACGACTCACGACCACTTGCAACACTAAAGACTACAGAGAAAGACAATTCACTTATTATGTGGGTAGCAACAACAAAAGCGAAAGATATTATATTTAAAAGGCTATCTTTAGATGTAGAAGATGATGGGTTTATACACCACAATAGAAGTTTTAATGAAGAATGGTTTAACCAATTAACAGCAGAGAAGAAAGTGTTTAAGAAAAACAAAAGAGGTTTTTTAGAACAAACTTATATAAAAACAAGAGATAGAAATGAAGCACTGGACCTTGAAGTGTATAGTTTGGCAGCAGTTAGGCTTATGCAACAACAAATAAAAAGCTTTGATCTATCAAAAAAAGAATAATATTTGATTTTACAAATAAATTTATTACTTTTCTTTGGTTTTTAAAATAAATTAAGGTATAATTTTGATGTAGCTATAAACGATATGTGCAATATCGTACTAAAATACGGAACAGCCTTAATGATAACAAATGCAGACATACTAAGAGCAGGACGAGCAGGAAAGACACTAGAAAACTATTTTTTAGACAATCTTGACACATGGGAAGCTGCACTAGAATCAGTATCACAAGCTCAAAGTTATACTATATCAAACGGTCAAAGTTCATCTCGCACACTTACTCGTGCAAACATCAAAGAAATTGAAACACAAGTAAATAAGTGGACTGAAAAGATTGAAAACTTAATTGAATCATCTACTGTATCTCCTAAATTAAGAACAATTTTCACAAGAAGATTAAATGCTTAATTTATTAGATAAAGCTAGAGGATATTTTAATCCAAAGTTTGCACTGGAAGCACAACAGTATAGACAAGCATCTGCATTAATAGGACTATCAAGAGTCCATGAAGCATCAAGAGAAACACCACACTATGAAGTAAAGCAATGGGATAACCCAGAAGATTGGGATATATTCGACTTAGTTTCTCTCCGTGCAACATCAAGAGATAAATACTATAACAATGGCTTTTACAATGGTGTCGTATCTGCAGCAGTAGATCATGTTGTAGGAAGCGGTCTTCGTTCAAAATCAACAATCAACAAAAGACTATTGAAAAATATTAGTGACAATAGAGTTAAAGACATAGAGTCAATGTTTGATGATTACTTTAACTCATGGGCTGAATCGTCAATGTGTGATATTACAGCTAAAGATGACTTCTTTGAAATACAAAGATTAGCATATATGCAGTACAAAAGAGATGGAGACTGTTTCGCATCAGTTCCATTGACTCCTTATGCTTCTAAAAAAGTTCTTCAAGTTAATTTCATTGGTGCAGAACACATAACATCAAATCTTCAAGAATATCAAGATGGAATAAAAGTTAATAAAAATGGTATGCCAATATCATATTCTATTCTTCAAAAAGACAATACATTTAAGAAATTAAAAGCTTTTGAAAAAGGAAAGAGAAACATTCTTCACTTGTTTAAAAGAGAAAGAGCAAAACTAAAAAGAGGAATGCCTTTTCTTTCTCCAGTGATGAGAGATGTTGATGCGATAGATCAGTATATGAAGTATGAACTTACTGCTGCAAAGCTATCGGCTATATTTTTTGGATCAATTACATCTTCTTCAAAAGATGACTTATTTGGAAACGAAGAGGACTTACTTAATCCATCGGAGCAAAAGCAAACAAAGAAAAATACTGTAAAAGAAAATAGCATAACACAGCTTCTTCCAGGCGATGAACTAAAGATACATGAGAGTGGAAGAGATAATCCAAACTATGACAAATTCATAATGACTTCAATGCAAAAAGTAGCATCTGAAACAAGAATACCTCTTGAAATAATACTTACTCAATTCACATCAAGTTATTCAGCTTCAAGAGCAGCAATGCTTCAAATGCAGAAATTTGTAAAACCAGAAAGAAAGCTTTTCGTTAATTCATTTTGCAAGCCAATAAGAGAGCAAGTTATTACATGGGGTGTGCTTAGCGGAGACTTATATGTTCCAGAGTTCTTTGAAAACAGACAAGCACTATTAAAAGCTATTTGGATTGGCGATCCAATGGGAAGTGTTGATCCACAAAAAGATGTAAAAGCAAAAGTTACAGCTATTGATAATCATCTTCTTACAAGAGAACAAGCATCAGTTGAGCTAGGTTTCGGAGATTTTGAAACTAATGTAGGAATATTAACAAAAGAAAAAGAACTAATAAAACCACTAATCGAGGAGAAACAATGTTAAAGAAATTTAATTCAAGCGACATGATGGGAAACATGGAGTTTATTTTAGATGGTATTGATTTAGAAAATAAAAAAATACCAGTGATACTATCAGATGAGACAGTAGTAGTTAGATATGGATGGTCAGAGGGTAAATACTATTTATCTTTAAAGCATGGGGAAGATAATGTTGATTTGTCAAGAAAAGACATATTGTCATTATTTGTTAATCATGACACATCTAAATTACCGATAGGCATGTTTGAAAATGTGAGACTTGAAGATGGAAAATTAAAAGCGATTGCAGTTTTTGATGAAGATGATATTGAGTCAATGAAGATATTTAAAAAACTATCAAAAGGGTTTCTAAAATCTTTCAGTGTAGGAATTAATGTAATTGATAGAGAACTTGTTAAAGAAGAAGATGGGATTAAATACTACGATGTAACAAGATGGTCAATAAATGAAGCAAGTGTTGTTGGTATTCCTGCAATTTCTAATGCAAAAGTAGGATTGAACGAAAATGATGATGAAACTTTGAGAGTAAACTCGGCTTCGGCACAAATCAAATCAAATCCAAAAGGAGAAAGTATGAGTAAAAAAACTTATACAGATGTAGAAGTTCAAGCTCTAGCAGATGAACATGCCGAAGCTTTGAAGACTACTGGAGCAGATGCAATTGCATTTGAAAGAAAAAGAGTTATGAAAATTGTTGCTCTTGGTGGAAATGCAAACTTTACAGCAAAAGCCATTGAAGATGGAATGAGTGAGGGAGATGCAGCAATCGCACTTCTAAAGTCAAGAGATGCACAGATGAAGAAAGAAAAAGCAAACTTTGAGAGTGGTGCTGAATCTTTAGACGACTTATATGTATCTGATGGTGAAGAAGTTCTTGATGCAGATGCTAAAGCAAAACAAGAAGCTGAATCAGCTTTAGAAAACTTAAATTTAGGAGCATAAAATGGGAAAAGTAACAATCGGACAAGATAATCTTGTTCTTGAAGTAAATAGTGATTTTGGAATCACTTTAGCATCAGGGAAAGTTTATTTAAAAGGTCAAGTAGTTGTATTACAAGACACTGGTAAATACACAGATGCAGATGTAGTAGGAAGTGGAGTTGAAGCAGCTACACCACAACTAAGTTACGATGCACAAACAGTATGTGTACTTGCTGATGACTATGATGCAACACTATCAGATGTATCAGGTGTTGGCTATACTGGAGAGTTTAATGCAAACAATGTAACTCTTCCTGGATCACAAACACTTTCAACTATTGCAGGTATTTTACAAGCAAAAGGTATCACTTTAAAAGAGGGGAATAAATAATGGGTATTGAATTTACAGACTTAACAAGAACACTTGGAAAATCATTAGTCAAAACTGCACCAAAGCCAAAGATGTTTATGCAGTTTTTCGGAACAAGCGAAACACAAGACAACGAAATCGTAGAGATCGATAAGCAGTTTAGAGGCATTCGTGTTGCACAATTTGTTAATCCAGATGCAGTAGCAGATGGCACAGAGAAACTAAGCTTTGATGAACATACCTTCAAGCTTCCAACTCTTCAAGATTTAATGACACTTACATCTTCTGAACTCAAAAAAAGACTTCGTGGTCAAAATGTTTACACTCAAGAAACATTTGCAGCAAAAGCAGCAGTTATGATTGCGGAAATTCAACAAGAGCAAAGAGAGATGATTGAAAATGCTATGGAAATTATGGCAATTAATGCTTGTTTCGATGGTCAAATTTCAATCGTTGGTAAAGGTGAAAATCGTGTAGTTGATTTTGATCGTAAGGCATCTAACACTGTTGATTTATTATCAGGAAATTACTGGGATGAAACAGCAGGAACACCAGGAGAAGATATTGAAAACTTCATTGACTTAATAGGTCAAGATGGATCAAATGCTACTCATATTATCGGTCGTATTGAAACAATCAGAGCTTTAGTTAGCAATGATGCTGTAAAAGCAGAACTTGACAACAAAAGAGTAGATACTGGAATGCTAGTATTTGAATCTTTCGCAGGAATTAGTGGTGCAATCTACTATGGTGTGTATAAAGGTTTAGAGATTTGGGGATATGATGGAAACTATACTGATAAAAATGGTATTGCTCAAAAAGCAGTTCCAGCTAAAAAAATCGTTATTTTATCCGCCGTGAATGGAAATGTAGATATTGCAGGTTATGCAGGAGACATGGATATCGACTTCACTACAATGAATGGTGATACTCGTGCAGCAATCGACAATAGAAACTTTATCTCTAAAGTATCAAAAGGTAAAAAAGTTATTGAAGTTGAAGCAGTTCAAACTCGCGCTCCTCTTCTTGTTGATGCAAACTCAACAATCGTTGCAACAGTTATAGCATAAGGACTAAGAAATGAAAGTACAACTACTTAAAAGTGCAAAGATTGCAGAAAAAGGAAGCAAGAAGTCAGTAATGACTCTTGCAGGACAAATAGTTGATGTAGCAGACACTTTAGCTAAACAGTTAGTTAAAGATGGAATTGCTAAATCCACTAAAGGGTAAATAGTGGCATTAAGTTTTGATGAGATGATTGCAAACGATCACGAAATGATGATGAATGTAAATGAGTTTGGCATAAGTTGCACAAACACAAGAACTTCAAAAACATTTTCAGTCATCAAAACTGATGCTTTCGTATCTGTAAATGATGATGGAATTGCTATCACAGAAGATGCACCAATGTTTAATACACTTTTTATGAATGATGTTAAGCAAAATGATGTACTCGTAATTGATGGTAAAGAATACAGAGTAAGAGACATAAAAAGAGATGGTATAGGTGGAAAAGACATCTATCTTAAAGGTTAGTAATGTACAAAAAAACTGTAATTAGAAAATATTTTGAAGAACTATTAAAGAGTGCAATTCCAAATGTTTCTAATAGAGTTTATAGTGGAAGAATTAACCAAGTGGAAGATGATGTTTACCCATATATAACACTCTTTTCAAAAAATGAAACGATACAAGAGCAGTTTACAACTCACACTCAAAGAGAACTAAATCTAAATGTAGGGATTGTCATAAGCGACAACACTATTAACGATGGAGACTTCTATGAAAAAATAGAAGACTTAATGATTGAAGTTGATAATGTGATTGGTAGAGTTTTATCTGAAAGTGTCTCTCCGATAACAAATGATGAATTTTATCTATTTGAGGATATTGCATTTCAAAGTTCATCAACAGATCACGACAATACAAGTGGAAACGATATAGGTATGGCAATGCTTGAATATAAGATAATCTATAACTATTCACTTCCAGTTATCCCTTTAACACTTGAAGATTTTGACTGGCAATCAAGCATAGCAAATATTCAAATAACAAACGATGGAGTGCCTTTAAATGTTTAGAATTACACCTAAAGAAAATTTAAAAGTGATTAACCCAGATACTATGAAACGGGTATCTAAGGATGGCATTGTAGTTCAGAATGTAACTTCATTTTGGACGAATCGCTTAAACGATGGAGATGTGACGATTGAGGATTTATCCAAGATGAAGTCATCTAAAAAAAGAGGAGCTAAATAATGGCTATTAATTTTAACGAAATTTTTGATATGAACATTCCTTTTGTGTATGCTGAACTTAAAAAAGCAATTAGCACAACTGGAACAATCAAACAAGAGTACACTGCTTTGATATTCGGTCAAAAAACAGCAGATGGAACAGCAGTAGCAAATGAAATTGTTGATATTTTTTCAAAAGAGGAAGCACAAGCAAAGTTTGGTAAAACATCTATGCTATCAGCATCTATTGGAAGATACTACGACATTAACAAGAGTGTAAAGCTTAAAGTTATACCACTTGACGACAATTCTACTGGAACACAAGCATCAGGAAGTATTACAATTACTGGAACAGCTACATCAAATGGAACAGTTGCATTTTATGTAAATGGTAGAGCTTATAAAGTTGCTGTTAGTGTTGGAAATACTGGTGCAGAGATTGCAACACTATTAGCTGCAAAGATTGCAGAGTACACAGACAACCAATTCACAGCAGTTGTAGATGGAACAGTAGCAGAACAAGTAAATATTACAGCGGTACACAAAGGTACATACGGAAACACTTTAAAAGCGATGATAAACTACAACACTGACGATGTTACACCTATTGGTCTAACTCCAACTATTGTAGGTTTTTCAGGTGGTGCTGGTGATCCAGATTTAACAACTACTGGTGTTCAATCAATCCTTGAAAACAATCAATTCAATTTAATCGCTCAACCATATACAGATAATGCAAATTTATCAATTATTGATGTAGCACTTACTGATAATTTTAAAGCAACTGAACTTCTTGATGGTTTTTGTCTTGTTGGTCTTGATGATACAGTTACAAATCTCACAACAAAAACAGATACTTTAAATAGTTCTTTTATCACTGTTCTTGATAACAACTCTATTTTTGCAACTGGTTTTGAGCAAGCAGCAGGAATGATTGCACTTATTGGAGACATTGCACAAAGTAATCCAGGTGCTGGATATCTTAACAAAGAACTTGCAGGATTCTTACCACTAGACGAGAGAATCAGAACAGAGCGAAATGTCCTAGCAGGTGGTGGGGTTGCTACTTATAAAAAGCAAGGTAGTAAAGTAATCATCGACAGAACTGTAACAACACTACAAAGAGATGCTCAAGGTATTTCAATAGCAGTTGATGAGACAGACTTAAGGGTGTTCTTAACAATCTCATATGTTCGTTATACATTCATCGTGAGAATGTCTCAATATCAAAACTTCAAAGTCGGTAATGATAATGATTTGTTTGGTCCAGGTGTTCAAGTTATGACTCCAAATCTTTACAAGCAATATCTAGTTCTTAACTATGAGCAACTTGTAAATGATGCAGTGTGTGAAAATCTCAAAGAGTTTGAAGATAGTGTTGTTGTTGAAAAAGTTGGAAACAGAATGAACTCAACAATGAAAATCAATGTAATCAATGTACTGCTTCAACAAGCAATGCAAATCAGATATGAAGTGTAAGGAGTAGATAATGGCAAGTATTGGTATCAAGAGATTAACAATCAACAATCAAACAATTCAAGTAAAGACTGGAACAGCAGAGTATAAACCAACTGGTGCAGAGAAATCACCAGTATTAGACGATGGAACTGGTGATGTAATGTTTACAACACTTGAGAGAAAACACGGATATGTAAAAGTTCAAGTTTCAACTCTTAAAAAAGCAGATACTGAAAAGTTTCGTGATATGGAAGACGGAGAGGTAATCCTTGAACTTATTGATGGTAAAACAATAGTAGGTACAAATATGACTCAAATTGCAGATCCAAGTGTTACAGCATCAGATGGTGTTGTTGAGTACGAATTTGCTGGAAATGTAAAGGTTAGATAATGTCAAAAAAAATAAAACTTTCAAGATCAATTAGAAATGCTTCTGATTCAGAAGATATTGAATTTGTAACGATTAAAGATGAAAGTGAAATATCAGCATTTGATTTCTTTGATGTTACATTTTCTGCTGATGGATCAACTAAACTTGGATCAATGGCCGAAACTATTGCAAACTTGACTGGACTAACATACGAGCAAGTAGGTTCACTTCATATTAAAGATTACACTTTATTAAGTGCAGAAGTGGGAAAGTATATAGCATAGCGAGTGAGTACCAGAGTAAGATAGGTGTAATAATGAAGATATTTAGAACTCAATTATCAGAGATGAAAAATATCAGAGTTATAGACAACCTATACTCTCAAGCAATATTGTATATACCAAAAGAGCAATAGTTATTGCTCTTTGATTATGTATTATAAAAAGGATTTCTAAATGGCTTTGAAAGCAGCACAAGGTAAAGTAACACTACTTGATAAGGCTACACAGCCATTAAGATCAATTGCTAAATCATTCTTAAATCTTGGAAAAAGTTCTATATCAGCAAACAAGAGCATGAGTAAAACTCAAAAAGCTATTGATGGAATTTCTAAGGCTCAAAATAGACTAAATAGAGTAAATGCAAATATTAAGAAAAACTCATCAGGTCTTGCAAATCAAGCAGTTGGTGTTGCAGGGCTTGCTTTATCATTTAAAGCAGCACTTCAACCAGCTATAAACTTTGAACAATCAATGAAAGATTTAGAAGCAGTTGCATTTGGAAGTGCTGATGCAACAGTTCCAGTTGCAGAGAATATGAAGCTACTATCTGAACAAGCAAAGAATCTAGGAGCTTCAACTGCATTCAGTGCATCTCAAGCTGCAGAGGGTCAAATATATCTTGCAAAGGCAGGATTTAAAACAAATCAAATAATTGCAACTATGCCAGCATTGCTTGACTTAGCTAGTGCAAGTGGTACAGAACTAGGAAGAACATCAGACATACTATCTGATTTAATAGGTGCTTTTGGTATGAAAGCAAAAGATTCAGGAAAACTAGCAGATGTTATGGCTGCAGCAACATCAAGTGCGAATGTTGATATGGAGACACTATTTGAGACACTAAAAGTTGCAGCACCTATTGGAATAGCTGCAGGTCAAAGTATGGAGGGAATAACAACAGCAACAGCACTTCTTGGAAATGTTGGTATCAAAGGATCGATGGCAGGAACAGCACTTAAAAATGCTTTTGTAAACTTAGCAAGCCCAGCAGCAGATGGAGCAAAAACACTAAAAAAACTAGGTATTGCAACACAAGATAGTGCAGGAAATATGCTTCCAATGGAGCAAATTATGCTAAATCTTGGAAAGAAAGCTAAGAACTTATCGCAAGTTGATAGAATAAAAGTTTTTGATTCTGTATTTGGAAAGATTGCAATGGCAGGAGCTTTAAATCTTGAAAAAGCAGTTACAAGTGGAGACTTTGACAAGATGCTTACAAACTTGCAAAACTCTAGTGGTGTAGCTAAGAAAATGGCAACAATCAGAATGGACTCAACATCAGGAAGCATTACACAGTTAATGAGTGCAGTTGAGGGATTAACAATATCTATTGGAAGCACACTTACACCAATACTTAGAACAACTGCAAATGTAATCACACAATTAACAGTTCCTTTTCAATCGTTGATTCAAAACAACAAAGATATAATAGAACTTGTTGGAGTTTTTGCAGGAATAATGATAGCTTCAAAAGTTGTAACACTAGCATACACAGCTACAATGTGGCTTATTACTCCAGCGATTAGTGCATTTTCAGCAGGTTTAAAACTTGCAAAACTAGCAATGGTTGGGTTTAACTTTGTAATGGGATTAAATCCAGTTGGAGCAATAGTCATAGGTGTTACAGCATTAATAGCAGCAGGAGTAGCACTGTATAAAAATTGGGAGCCAGTAAAGAAGTTTTTTACTGATTTATGGGCAACTTTAAAAAGTTTTGATTTTTCTAATATTGTTGGAAGTTTTGGGAAAATAGCAAGTATGTTTGGATTTGGAGATAGTGAAGTAAATGTACAAAATAATGCAACAACTCAAATACAGCCAGCACTTGCTCAACAGTCTATTCAAAACAACTCAAACACAACAGTACCAGTAGCAGTTAATGTAAATATTGCAGATGGAAAACAAAGTGTTGAGACATCAGGCGGAACAAAAACAGATGTATTTATAAACAATGGGAGACAAATGTAATGTTTGATATTAAAAAACTAAACAAATCATCATTTAGAGGTGTTCCATTCTATACACGAAGCGATGATGTTTCAGGTGGTCAAAGGCTAACAGATCATAGCTTTATAAATGGTGGTACACTAACAGAGAGTAATGGTATAAAAAACAATACTTTTAAGATATCAGGGTACATAGGTGGAGACAACTACTTAGATCAAAAACAAGCTCTTAAAACTGCATTAGAGTTTGCAGGTAGTGGAGAACTTATTGATAAATTCAATGGAAAACTTGATGTATTTGTAGAGTCATGGTCAATTAAAGAAAGCATATCTAAAATAGGTATGGCAGAAATTGACATAACATTTAAAAAAGTAAGCAACCAACTAAAAAAGACAAAAGAAATAGTTTACAATGTTGATGTTAGAACTCCATCAATAGAACACTTTAAACAGTCATACTCGCCAGATATTGGAGACTTACTTCGAGGAACAATAGTTGATGATATTGTAGGAATGTGGGAAACAGTACAAGATGGAATAAAATTCTTAGAAGATACTCGTGATTTTTCACAAAACATAAAGTCTAAAGTTGGAAATATTATTGCTACTGTAAAAGGCGACATTATATCTGCAATAAGTCTATCAGAGGAAATTGTGTCAATATGGACAAGTTTTGATGATGTATTAGACTTGCATTTATTTTCTCCATCAACACTAAGCAGTTACACAAATACATTATATTTTATGGCAATTGAAAACTCAAATAAATCATCATCAAACTATGCACAGAACAAAGCACTTAATGAAGCAAAAAAGTATCAAAATTGTGTAATTGCTGGAATGCTACACACAGCAATAAAGAGCTTAGAATATGTAGAATTTACAACTGGAGATGACTTTGGAAGTTGCAAAGATGATATATTAGGTGTTATGGAAATACTAGAGAAAGAGATACTTTCAGATGGAGACATTAGCAGCATATCATCAAGTCAAGATTTACTAAATAAGTATCAGGAATCAAAAAAAGAGTTTATTTCTTTCTACACAGCAAAGTTCTCAAAACTACAAAGACTTCAAACTAAAATTATAATACGAACAGACAACATACTGATGTTTACAATGGAAAAATACAATGACATATCAAGAGCAGATGAGGTGCTTGACAACAATAGTATTGTTGATCCAATATTCATTAGTGGAAATATAGTGGTGCTTGAAAGATGAAAATAGAACTTAAGATAAACAGCACAAGATATAGTGGATGGGAATCTGTAACAATAACAAAATCAATGACATCAATCGCTCACACATTCGATATGAGCATACTTGACAGCAATGATATAATGATTGAAAATGATGACATTATAGAAATACTTGTTGATGATAAGACATTCTTAACTGGGTATATTGATGATATGAATATTTCTATAAGTGATAAGAAAATGCCTATGCAGATATCAGGAAGAAGTAAATCAGGAGACTTGATTGATAGCAACATACTTACAACAAAGCAATATAACAAACTCAATACATTACAGATAGCAAGCAATATTGTTTCAAAGTTTGGAATGAAAGTATCATCTCAAGAGAAGATGAGCCATCTTGAAATTTTCAACACAAAAGTAGGAGAAACATACTTCACTGCTATAAATAGACTATGCAAGCAAACAAATCTACTACCTATTAGCGATAGCGATGGAAATATAATCATTGTAAAAAACAACAAAAAAGAGAGTTCAATAGTTCTGAAAGATGGAGATTTTAAAAGCATAAAATACTCTAAAAAATTGACATATAGACACGATAAATATGTTTATAAAAAAGAGAGTATTTCTAATGATATTACAGATGGTATTGAACTTGACAGTAGTGTAAAACGATTTAGACCTTTTGTGAAAGTAAATTCAGACGACAAAGACAATAGCGACTTAGCAAAATGGCAGCTAAACAAAAATAAAGCAGAAGAAGTAACATTGAGTGCAGTTGTATATGGATGGGATTTAGAGATAAATACAATAGTTAAAGTAAATACAAGTGTGGTAAATAACTCTTTTTTAATTAAGGAAATAAAATACTCTAAAAGTGATAGTGGTACAGTTTCAGATGTTATTTTTGTAGAGAAAGGACTTTTTGATGTTTCAGCAGATACTTGATTTTATATCTGACAAGTTGGAAAATATACTTAAAATAGGAAGTTATACAAATGTTAATGGATCAGATTCAACACTTCAAAATGTACAGATTCAAACATTGAGAAATATTGAAGATGCTATAAAAGTTGGGAACTTTGGATTTAACTCTAAAGCTCCAATCAAAAGCAGATGTGTTGTTGCTAGAATTGGGAACGAAAGCATAGTTATAGCTAACGAACACATAGCGAGTATAATAGATGTATCAAGTGGCGACAGTGTAGTATATAATCAAAATGGCGACTTTGTAAAAGTTGAAAAAGATAAGATAACAATAAGTGCTAAAAACATAGAGTCAAATTGCGATAGCTACACAATAAACACATCATCGTTCACAGTAAATGCTAGCACATCATCGTTTACTGGAACAATCACAAACAACGGAACATCAATTGATGACACACATACACATTCACAACCATCTGATAGTGCAGGAAATGCTCAATCAGAAACAAACAAACCATCATAGGATATAAAAATGGCTGATATATACTTAAAAAAAGAGAATCTTGAAACAGATTTTATAATTGATATTTTTGAAGAAAATAACGACATAATGAAAGATGAAAGTTATGTAACAGCTTCTATACTTTCAATATTTACAGATGCAAGCAAAAAGCAAATAGGAGAACAAATTGATGGGAAAACACTAGGAAACAGGAATTACTTTATAGAAAAACTTAGTGAAGAGAATATAAAACTAAATGAAGATGGTGTTAGAGATTCTTTGCAGTGGTTAATAGATGATGGAATAGTAACTAAAATTGATATAACATCAACAAAAATAGGAAATAGACTAGACAGAAACATATCATTTACAACAGCAAAAGGAAATAATGATAATTTAATATACTCTTTAGATGAAAACCTAAAGATTTTAGATATATAAATTTGATTTATCAAACAAATTAAGATATAATTTCTTAATATCGAGTGTGTGAAGCACTCTACTCATTTACGGAATGGCATAATGAATATACTAGAACTTAAAAATAGGATATATAACGACTTTATAGCATCGTATGATAATGCCATAACACCTCTTAAAAAGTCATTCTTTGAGCAACTATCAAACTCTCTTAGTGCAACATTTCAACTTCTATACATTTACTTAGACAGAATACAGAAAGATAGCTTTTTAACATCTTGCACAAATCAAAGAGTTCTTGATTATTTTGCACCATTGAAAAACATCACTAGAAAAAATCCAACAAAATCTAAAGCAATAATAACATTCTATGGAACTGATGAAATAGTAGTTTCACTAGGAACAAAAGTAATATATAATAATATTGAGTATGTAACACTTGAGGATGCAACAATAGTAAATGGTGTTGCAAATGCTAACAGTGAAAGTATTGATAGTGGAACTGTTACGAACACTCTTCCAAATATTGATATGTTTCTATCTTCTCCAGTTATAGGTGTGAATAATAAAGCACTTTGTGCTGATGGATTTAGTGGTGCAGTTGATGAAGAAACTATTGAAAGTGTAAGAACACGAACAAGACAGAAATTTGCAACATCATCATTTGTAAATAATGACAGTTACTATAAATCACTTGCAAGTGAACTTCCAAATGTTAAAGCATCGTTTATTAGTTCAAATAAGCAAGGTGTAGGAACATTCGGAGTTGCAATTCTAACATATTCAAACAATGGAGTTCCAACTCAATCAGATATTGATGAAGTTAAAACATACTTTGAATCAAAAAATGCAATCCCATCATATGTAGCTTGCGACTATTTTTTACCAACAATAACAAATATTGACTTTTCAATACAGTTAGCAATAAACGATGCAACAAATCAAGAAAGTGTATCAAAATTAGTATGTGATTATATGTATCTAACTCAAGAACAAGGATATGAATATAGCTATTCAGGACTTGCAGAGTATTTACAATCAGTAGGAGCAAGACTTGTTTCTCCATCAACAACAGATGTAATAACAATAGCAAACGATGAAATACTAGATGTCGGAATTATAACATGGCTATAAAATTCTACGACATAATTAGTTCTTTTCTGCCTCAAGGTAAAGCTTGGGAACTTCAATCAAATACTAAAAAACTGTTAAATGGATCAAGTGAAGAATTCAACAGAGAATACGAAACATCAAAAGATTTTTACAATAACTTCAACATAATTCAAAGTGACAAGCTAGCATATAATCATGGAATAGACTACTTGATTAAAACAGAGATTTTTACAAATGCAGAGATACAAAGAATTATAGTTGAATACCTAAACAAAGACTATGAATACAACACAATAATAGAAGACTTTGCATCGTTTATTGGCGAATCAATATCTTTTGTTTCTCTTCCAACTTCTTTAGAGTTTGGAGAGATGAATGTTGGCGATGAATTTGGAGATCCAAGTCTAAATAGATACATGGAGATTTTAATAAAGTTTAGTGAAACTATATCTTGTCAAAACTATAAAAAAATAGAATGGTTAGCACTATTTTTAAAACCTCCTTATGTGAATGTAATATTTGAGAACAAACCTTTAAATTCTATTACACCGTTCACTTTAGGATATGCACAGTTTGGAGACGAACTAGGGGAATTACAGTCATGCTAGATATTAATACAAAGGAAGAAAATGCAAAAGTTTAAAGCAGAAGATGGTGCATCACTTGATGGAACAGCAGTAGATAGAGATGGATTTAAAGCAGGAACACGATACCTTGCAAAAGTAATAAATGATAATCAATGGAATGTGTTTGAGGTTGTAGAGACAGCAGGATACACTCTTATCGACGATGACTTATCACAATTAGCAAAGGCTGTCAAATCTCCGTACAACCAATCATACACATACAATACAAGTGCAATTGCAACTCAAACTGTTAGTGATGTTGTATTAGGAAGCGATGGTGCATACTATGAAGTTTTAAACGATGGAGTTTCAAATGATGATCCAGTAACTAATCTTAATGGAAATTGGAAAAAAATTCCTTTTAAAGTATCACCAGCTGTTAATGATGACGAAGCTTTAAGTAAAGGGCAGCTACTTGCTGCAATTAAAGAAGTTGATGGTTCAGGTAGTGGGATAGATGCTGATAAACTTGATGGGTTAGAAGCTTCAAATTTTGCTAACATGCAAGGTGATAATACTCAAACTTTTAAAGTTGCAACAGCTGTTAATGCTGATGAAGCTGTAAGTAAAGCTCAGATGGATAGTGGTTTAGGCAATAAAGCTGATAAAGCAGATGTTATAGGAATAAATCAAACTTGGCAAAATGTTTTAGCAAGTAGAAGTGATAATGTTACATATACAAATTCAACTGGGAAACCAATAATGGTTGCAGTTTCATATAATGCTTCTTCTAATGGTAATGATGAGTTTTATGTAAATGGAGTGAAAATCGCAAGTAATGTTCTTCCCGGTGGTGAAGATATAACAATGACTTTTATCGTTCCAGATGGAGATACATACAAGGCAAATACTTCTAATTCTTTTAGAAGCTGGTTTGAATTAAGATAAAAGGAAATTGATGAAATATTTTAAAAATAAAAATAACGAAGTATTTGCTTATGAAGATGATGGCAGTCAAGAAGATTTTATACTAAGTGATTTAATTTCAATTACGGAAACTGAAGCTTTAGCTATAACAAATCCACCATTAACTGCTGGTGAGATTTTAATTAAACAAGTAAGTGATATAAATAATGCAATTCAAAACCATTTAGATACTAAAGCTAAAAGTCTTAGATATGACGATATAAATGCTATTGGTAAATATGTTGGTTATGAAAATGCCTTTAGAACTGAAGCTGAAAAACTTGGTGCTTGGGCTAGTTCTTGTTGGAAAGTTGCTGGTGTTATTGAAGCTGATGTACAAGCTGGTAATAGAGCTATGCCAACAGTTGATGAAGTTCTTGCTGAGCTTCCGGTGTATGGTGCATAAATGATGAATGAACAAGAGAAATTAGTATCTAAGTTTAAAGAAGATGTACTCAAAAGACCAAAGTGGCTAAGAGTTCTTTTGTCTTTAGACCAACTTTTTAATGTCATTATCTTTAATGGCTCACAGGACGAAACAATAAGTTCTCACATCGGAAGAACTGGAAAAGCTAAATGGTTATGCAACATACTCAAAAAGTTTGAAAGCAATCATTGTTTAAAAAGTAGAGGTGAGTGAGATGCCATACAACAACTTTAATGACATAAATCTTCTTTCTACTGTCATAGCTTTTATAGCTGGTGCATGGGGAGCAATACTAAGCTTTTTAAGACGAGATATAAAAAGCTTTGGAATTTTAAAAAATATATCTTTTTTCTTTATGGATATGTTTGTAAATATAGGCTTGACAATGCTCGTGTATCTAGGGCTTATCGGATATGGGATAAATGACCTCTTGGCTGTTGCAGTTAGTGGGTTTATAGGGCATCAGGGAACGAGGAGCTTTTACTTAATAGAACTCATCATAACAGAGAAATTAGGTGCGAAAGCAACATTTGAAGAGATAAAGAAAGACTCAAAGTAAAGGAAATACAATGGCGACAAGAATTATAAACACAACTGAAACATGGCAAGAACTAGCGACTGGAGACTGCATCATCCAAAATCTTAAAAGCGGAGATTTTTATGTGAAGTATGCAGACACACTTCCAACAGATGGACTTGATGGTGCTTTTGTTGTAAACACAAGTAGCATTTTAAACCTACCCGCTCCTATAAGTGGCTCTATTTATGTAGCATCAAAAAACAATGCAAGAATAGCAGTTGAGGACTTCTAAAATGAAGTCTTTAGGCATAGGACTTAATGTTGGAGAAAGCCCACCAATCTTTGCATACAAGCCTTTTTTGAATTACAAATGGAGTACATCTTTAAACGAAAACGGCGATAGAGTATTAAAAGATTTTGGGAAATCACATAGTGACGGTAAACTAATGTTTGGAAAAGGTGTAAAACCAAATGGTACAGACCAAAGTTTTCCTATAAACTGCATAGGTGCAACAACTCTATATGTGTTCAAAGATGGGGTACTTACAACAGAAGATGTAACAGCTATTGACACATACACAGCAGATGAAGAAGTAGTTTACTCAAATGCAATAACAACTTCAAAAGCTTTTACAGATAGTCAAGTAGATTATCTAAGCAAATACCCAGAGAAGTTCTTATACCATGAAAAAACAGTTAATGCTGATGGTAGTGCTACTTGGGAAGCTAAGAGTAAGATACTTACACAAGATGAAATAGATAGTGTTGTAGCTCATTTA
>Ga0256836_1000618_pt1 | contig 17967 bp, 24 predicted proteins | sample 4561380metaG_FD_185974 | JGI IMG/M metagenome (GOLD analysis project Ga0256836, IMG submission 185974) | Hydrothermal vent microbial communities from Guaymas Basin, Mexico - 4561-380 | ecosystem: Environmental > Aquatic > Marine > Hydrothermal vents | place: Mexico: Guaymas Basin | collected...
CTTTAAAAATGCTTGATAAAATCAGAGCTGATATTGGTTCTGTTCATAATCAGCTAATTTCAACAATCAATAATATTTCAGTAACCCAAGTAAATATTAAAGCGGCAGAATCTCAAATAAGAGATTTGGATTTTGCTAAAGAATTGGCAGAATTTAATAAAACCCAATTATTGGTTCAAAGTGGAAGTTTTGCCCTCTCACAAACTATAAAAACAATGGAAGTTATTATGAAATTGTTGAATTAAATAATAGATTATTATCATATTATAGAAAAAGAGTAATCATATAACCTTTTTTAAAACCCCAATTTTTATTATCTGTACTCTTACAACTGCTCCCTCTACCAAAAAGTATTTAAGGCTATAAATCCTTATTCAATATCATTTTTATAGCATAAGATTTTCAAATTTTTTTCAAAAAGCCCTAAAATATGGTATTTTATATTGTTTTTAGTTAAAAGGTAAAATTAATACAACACTATTAATATCATCAATATACTGATAAATCTAAAGTTTTTGTTAATTTTTTAACAATTAGATAATTATTAAATGCCAGTTTTTAAGGACGCAAAGAATATGATTGGAAAATATAGTTTATTAAGTTTTCAGACTTTATTGAATTATGATAACATATTTTAACAAAGTAATTAAAAAATCATTTAATAAATAATCTCACTATTTTTCCTTAATCTCTATCTTATAACCGATTAAATTTAGCAAATGCTCAATTGTCTCAAACCTAACGCCTTTTGATTTATTATGTTCTATTTTATAAAGAGTCCTTGGAGAAATATTAGCAAGTCCGCAAAATTCTTCTTTTGAATAACCAAGTTCTTTTCTTCTTTCTCTTATTAATTTTCCAATCTTTTCCAACAAATGATATCCTTGAATACAAAAGTATCTGTTTTTATAATTATAGCAATTTTTGGTTAAAAAAGATACTTTTGTATCCAGATAAAAATTAAATATAATTTTTATAGGGGTTATCATTAACATTTATTCATTAGTTAATGACTTTATAGACAAAAACATAGGTATCGTTAAATGCTTTTCTATTACATTCATTTCAATAAATCCAAAATGCTTATAAAAAGGGATAGCTTCTTTTTTAGCATCCACTACTATTCCCACACAACCAAAAATATCTTTAAGCTCTAATGCTTTGTTAAAAGCAAATTTAAGCAACTTTTTTCCAATGCCCTTGTTTTTATAGTTATTATCTACCGCAAGTCTCCCTATTCTTAACACAGGTATATCATCATAAGGTTTCTTTTTATTCATTAGAGTTTTTTTAATAGAACCAGCACTTAACGTAATATATCCAATTACTTTGTTATCTATATGAATAACATAAGTAATACCAACTAAATATCTATTTTGATTTTGATAAGCATACTTTTTTATAAACTCATTTAAAAATTCATTACCGCAATCAAATTCTTCTCTATTGTGATATCTACTTAATTTTTCAATTATCATTTAACAATCTTTTTAGAGCTTCTGTTGGTTTTGATTCTTTTTCCAATCTTTCAAATTCTTCTTCTGTTATGTAAATAGGTTTTAATAAAAATTCTTCGGGAATTGTTTTAATAGCATTAAAGTAATATTCTAAAGCCTCATTGATAATATGATTTTTCTTTATTCCTTTTAAACTTGAAATCATTTCAAGCATCTGATAATTTTCACTATTTAAATTTGTATAAATTGCTTTCATTTTGAAACTCCTATATTAATTTATATATCAAAATATATTTTAATATATTTTGATATTGAATGTCAATTTAACTAAATTCTCTTGTAATTATTTCTTTTACACTACACTTTGTATAAATCAATAGAAAAAATGAAGATTAAAAATAAGAACAATTGATATCTTATTGCTATATAGTTATGAAATATTACTTTCTTTTATAATGAGGGTGTTAATAGCATTAACTGTTTCTATACCTAATTTGTAAATATTGTTAATGAGTTTATTTGAAATAGTGACTACTACATTATTATTTTTTCATGTCAATATTTTACTATATTGTTTCATAGTAAATAAATAAAATATTTTTTGAATTATTTCAAGGAGATAGTATATGAAACAAGAACATTACAAAATATCAAATCTTTCTCCTATTGTAAAGTTATCTTACTTTAAAGAGTACAATGTTTATATTCAATTAGAATACTTAAATTTTAATCTTTTAGGAGCTAAAATTATAACATCTAATCATAAGATAGGATTAGATTCACATGTTAGAAAAGCAAAAGAATTAAGTAAAAGAAAAAATTATATCTATGTCAATCAGTTAGAAAATATATCTAATTTAAAAGCACATTATTTTGGAACTGCTAATTCAATGATAGCTAATTTTCATAAAATAGACTACTTTGTAACAGGAGTAGGTAGTGGAGGTACTATAAGAGGAGTTGGGAGACGCTTGACACAAAGATTATAGGAGTATTACCTAAAGGGTATAAAATTGGTAACACACATCTCAATCATAATATATTTGGGATAGGAATAGGTATAAAATCCAAAATACCAGATTTATCTGTAATCGATGATTTTTTATATATAGAAGAACATGAGTTAAAAGAAGCCATGAAAATAGCTACACAAGAAGGATTGTTCTTAGGTGTTTCATCATTAACTAATATAGCAGCTATAAAAAAAATGGTTGATAAACTAAAAAAAGATTATTTAAATAACATTACTATTATGACAATAGCTCCTGATGAAGGGGATAGCTATTTAAATTTTTTAAAGGAATTATACAATGATTAAAACAGAAAAGTTATTTTATAAGTATCCTTATCTTAAAAAAATAAAAGCTAAGATTATAGACATTATAAATGAAGGTATTATTTTAGATAAAACGATAGCATATCCAGAAGGAGGAGGTCAATTATCAGATAAAGGCTATTTGATAAAAAATAATAAAAAAATTCATTTTTTTGATGTTCAAAAAAAACCTGGAAGAACAATTTTTATTAATGATTTTCCAACTATTCAAGTTGATAATCCTATTGTTCATTATATTAATGAAGAAGATAAACAATACCTAAAAGTTGGAGACATAGTAACGATAGAGATTGATACAGTTAGAAGAGCTAAATTATCAATTTCTCATAGCGTAACTCATATTGTTTTAATGAGTATAGAGAAATTTTTCCCTGGTATGGAAAATAACATTTATGGAGCAAAAATTAAAGAAGATAGTTCTCGATTAGATTTTAGGACGAACTTAAAATTTACCCAAGAAGACATAAAAAGGATAGAAAATTATGCTAATGAAATTATAAAACAAAAAAGAGATATTCAATTATTTTCGCATCCAGAAGAAAAAGAAGCAAGATATTGGAAATTAGATTGGTACATATGTCCTTGTGGAGGAACACATATAGATAATACAAAATATATAAAAGGTATAAAAATAAAAAGAAAAAACTTGGGCAAAAATGCTCAAAGAATAAATATATCTTTTAATTACACATCCTTATTCCAGGAGATGTTTCATGAAAACTGATACATTATTGATATACCAAATAAATAAAATTTTAGATACAGTTGGCTTATTAGGTCATCCTTCTATAGATATAGAACATATTCTAAATATATCAAAAACAGACTTGTCCGCATATACTAAAAAAGATCCTGCTGCTAAAAGTAATGAAAATTTAGTAATCAATAGTTATAAAGCATTTAAAGCTATATTGGGATATAGAATTGCTAATCATATTGTAAAAGTTCTTAAGGATGATTTTTATTTAATAAAAGCAAGGGAAATAAGTGAAATTATAAAAATCCAAACTGGAATAGAAATTCATCCATTAGCTATAATAGGAAAATATTTTGTTATAGATCACGGAATAGGAACTGTAATTGGAGAAACAACAATCATAGGTGATAATTGTTATATCCTTCAAGGAGTAATAATAGGAACTAAAGGTATTAGTGACAATCCTTCTAAGAAAAGACATCCTACTATAGGTAATAATGTAGAGATTGGTGCTTTTAGCAAAATATTAGGGAATATTAGAGTAGGTAACAATGTATTTATTGCTCCTTATAGTTTAATAACTAAAGATATTCCTGATAATACAAAAGTGATAAGTTATAATAAGGTAATAGTATGAAAAATACAATTATATTTTATTTTTTACTTATTTTAGCGATGATAGCATGGGGAGAAACATGGGTGAGTGCCAAAATTCTTACTCATTATTTAAAAGCAGATGAGTTAATTTTTTGGAGATTTTTCTTAACTACAATAGGAATGTTTTTTGTGTTAGTTTTGTTCAAAATTTCTTTGAAAGAAAATAAAAAAGAATTATTAATAGCCCTTATAACTTCTATTATTTTATCGCTATATAATAAATTCTTTTTTTTAGGAACAAAGTATGGATTAGCTTCTTTTGGAGGAGTTTTTGTAACAACAATGAATCCAGTCTTTACTTTTATACTTATAGCTATAATTTATAAAAAATTCATACATAAGATAGAAGTATTAGGACTCATAATAGGATTTATAGGAGCTCTTTTTATGTTAGAAATATGGAAAATAAGTTCTAAAATTATTTCGTTAGGTAACATATATTTTTTATTAGCAGCATTGACATGGCCTATTATCACAATAATTAGTAGTAAACAAAAAATGAAATCTGCTATTTTGTTTTCATTTTATATGTTTTTATTTACGACTATAATCCAATTATTCTTTCTGCGTTTTAAAATTAGTAATGTATTTCAATTTGATAGTAAGTTTTGGATTAATATATTAATTTTATCATTATGGGGAACTACTTTTGCCACAACTGTGTATTTTTATACAGTAAATAAATTGGGAGGAAAAGTGGCCAGCTCATTTTTCTTCATTGTTCCTGTATCAGCAATTATTTTTTCAAAATATTTCTTAAATGAACCTATTACAATTCCTTTAATAATTGGAGGAATAGTGGGATTAATAGCTGTTTATATATTAAACTTCTCACCAAGGATTAAAAATGAAAAATTATATGTTGGTAAAAAATAGTTTTTTAAAAACTAATTTTAAACCACATATTCATGAAAACTTTTCTATCGGAAAAATCACTTATGGAGAATGTAAATTAAATATTAATAAAAGTAAAAAACTCATCAGAAATAATGAAATTAGAATAATTAATCCATTAGAAACTCATTATGTAGAAAATGATGCTAAATGGAGCTATATAAATTTATTTATAAAAAAGGAGTATGTTTACAATATTACTTCCTCATTCTTAAAAAAGAAATCTTCAATAAAATTTCCTAATAAAGTAAATGACAAAGAAATAGGTATTTTATTTAACAAATTAATTAATAATTTCAATGAATATCCATCCGATTTTGCTATTGAAGAAAATATAACCCAATTATTAGAAACACTAACAAAAAAATATTCCCTTATCAAAATAAAAAAAATTAATAACGAAAATTATAAACTTAAAATAATATTAGACTATATTTATGAATATTACTTATCTAACATTAAATTACAACACTTAGAAGATATAACAGGAATTAGTAAATATCATATAATCAGAATATTTAAACAAAAATTTTTTCTAACACCATATCAATTTATTTTAAAGTTGAGAATAGAATATGCCATAGAATTAATAAAAAAAGATTACCCTCTTTCTATAGTAGCTGTAGAATGCGGTTTTTTTGATCAATCACACTTTATTAAAGAATTTAAGAAAGTATATGGAATGAGCCCGTTAGAATTTATAAAAAAATTTTATTAATTCAATTTTTTAATTAATTTAATTATACTAATCGCAATATTATATGACGATAAAGACTAATATTACAAAAATTTAACAGAAGAAAATATGAGCCCATCAGATAATGTTGTAATTAGCACAAATTAAATAATTGTTTTATCTTTCAAATACTTCCTTGCTGTGTTATAAGCGACTCCACTTAATTTAGCCACTTGATACGGATTAATTGGTTTTCCTTGAAGTCTTAATAAGTTAATAGCATTTTGTATTTTTTCTTTAGTTTTTGTAACTTTTACTTTTAAAGCTTCTTTGGCAGAGCTTTGTTTCCTTTCACTCGTTACTCTCTTACCCTTTCTAATGAGGGTATTGATTGCGTTTGCTGTTTCAATATCCAGGTGGTCCAGGTTATTGATAAGTTTATCCGGAATTGTTATTACGCTGTTTTTGATTTTTATTCTCATTTTTTTTCCTTATTTCTTGCCATTAGTTATCAACCCAATTTTCCAATTTGAGTCCATTAATTCTACTAAACTCTTTTATATTATTTGTAACCAATATAGCATCTAAACTTTTTGCGTGAGCTGCTATTTGTAAATCATAAGCCCCAATAATTAATCCCTGTTTTTCTAAATCAACTCTTATTTTTGAATACTCCTCTGCTGCCTGTTTATTAAAATCATAAATTCCAAAACTATTTAAAAACAGATCCACAATTTTCATTAACTTTTTAGAACCCTTCTTTTTTGCCCCATATAACAATTCACTTGCTACAATAGATGATATTCCTATATTTTTATCAATAAGTTTTTCTTTTGTAATATATCCTCTAATTATATATGAACATATATTGGTATCTAACATATACAGCATTAAAAAATTTCTCTTTCTTGTGGTTTAGGTTGATTTCTATCAGTTAAGAAATCTTTTGTTATATTTTTATTTTGCTCTATTAATTCAAATAATTCATCAATAGTATTTTTTTTAGGAGTAATAACTATTTTATCACCTTCTTTTGTAATTTCCACTAATTCAGTATTATCATCTAAAAACTCTTTTGGGATTCTAATAGCTTTTGAGTTTCCGTTTTTAAAAAGTTTTGCTGTCATAAAATTTCCTTTTATATAATATATACTAAAAATATATATCAATTTAGATAAAAAGTCAACTATTTGTAATTACGCTATTCTTTATTTTAATTCTCATTTTTTAATCCAATTTTCAATTTTTAGATTATCTACTCTAATAAATTCTTTTTCATTATTTGTTACAAGAGTTAAATTATTACTTAAAGCGATTCCAGCTATTTGCATGTCCAATTCTCCTATAATTTGCCCTTTCTTTCTCAAATCTGCTTTTATTCTCGCATATTCAATACTTGCTTTTTTGTTAAAATCTACAACTTCAAAAGGCAACAAAAAATTCTTTACAATTTCAATGTTTTTCTCAATATTTTGAGAATTATATGCTCCAAAATACAATTCAGCAATAGTAATAGAACTTATTTTCAATGCTCCTATCTCTAATTGTTTGAATTTTTCAAATACTTCAATGGGCTTTCTTTTAATGATATATATACAGATATTAGTATCTAACAAATACATCAAAAAATATCCTCTCTTTCTTGTTTTCCTTGAATTCTTTGTAAATCAGTTGTTTCAAAAGAGTTCCACCATTTATCCCAAAACTTTCCTTTTTTATCTTCTTCTATTACTACAATTCCATCATCTATTTTCTTAATAATAACCTTATCAGAACTAAACCCAAGAGATTTAGGAATTCTAATCGCTTTTGAATTACCACTTTTAAAAACTTTTGAATGTAAAATCATAATAAATCCTTTAAAAGTAATTACTTACAAGTATATACAAATTTAAAATTTGAATCAATGAGATATAGTTAGAATGTTTAATTATTTTAACAATAGTTAAATTGACTAAGCAATTTTGTAATAAAACTATTTAAAAATCAAACAAATTTGAATAATAAAAGACATCAAGGAGAAAAATTTCTAAAAAGAATGTATATTATGTTAACTAAAATACAAACCCTTAACCAACTATCTAATTAAACTAACAAAATTAGCAAAAAAAATATAAGAAATTATAATATAATAATTAACTAAAGAAATTTTATATGGTTCTTTTTTATTAAATATTTTCTTTAACCAAAACTTGTCCTATTTATCCTATTCAATAGCATATTCTACTTTATCACTAAATTTTACATAAGTAATTTTCATAGAAATCCTTCATAAAATTATTAAATCATTTCCTTTCTCAACCAATACTCAAACAAAGGATCCTGAAAATAGTATCTATCTTTTTTGTCTAATATGTCTTTTTCAATTAATTTTTTAATCGCAGTTTGTAAAGATGAAGGTTTTAATATTCCAATTGCTCTCTCATCTCCATAAATATTATCACCATTGGTCATTAAAACGATTTTAAGAGCTTTTTTCTGATTTTGGGTTAGATTATCCCATATTGCTATAAAATACTCTCTCTCCTGCTTTAAAAGGCGATTTAGAGCCATATTAAATATATTTTCATCAACTTCTTTTTCAGTTAATTCCCAAATTTCATAACAAAGCTGTTGGGTATAGTATGGAAAGCCTTTTGTTATTTTCAGAACATTATCTATAATATGCTCATTAATCATTTTAGAAGTTTCTTCAAACGTTTTTATTATACACTTATTCCAATCCTCATTGCTAACAGGAGATAAAGTCAAATGTTTAACTGATTTATAAAACGGTCTCTTAGTATCCGAAAACATAGCATTTATAATACTTTTTTTAGAACCAAGAAATACATATGATACATTAGAATGGTTTTGGATAACGCTTCTTAATTTATTTTCCAATTCTTCAATATTTTCAATTTCCTGAAACTCATCAAACACTATACATACTTTAGACTTTTCTCCATACTTCATCGGCATATTTAAAATATCATCTAAAACATTATCACTTTCATTTCTTGAAAAATCCAATGAAAACACCATATTACCGGTATCACTGATTGATACTTTGATAATCGGTTTTAATCTTAAAAAAGATTTCAGAGCTTCTATCGTCTTATCAAAAGGTGTTTCAAGAGATTTGGCAATAGCATTGAAGTATTTATTGATAAATTCTCTTTTGTCGGTTATAGTCATTAAATCAATATAAACAAATCTAAAATCTTTATACTCTTCTTTTAACTCTTCAACTGCTTTTAAAATAAGAGAAGTTTTACCAAATCTTCTTGGGGCATATATTAAAACATTTTGCTTATTTAAAATATCTTGCTTTAGTTCTTTTAGTTCCTCTATCCTGTTACAAAACTTTTCCTCTTTAATCACACCACCGAATGAAAACGGATTAGACATTCTATTTCCTTATTATATTAATAATGAAACAATTATAACATAATTTTATTATGTTTATTACATAAAAACTTTTCTCTCATTATAATGAGTAATTTTGATATAATATCACTCACTTTACCAAAAAGGTTTAACATGGAAAAAGAAAAAATAATAGAAATACTAAATGAGTGGAATTATTGGAATAAATCTTTACCTAATACTCATTCAAGAGAAAAATATGAAAATGAGATAGAGAAAAAATATAAAACAGAGGAAATTATTTTTTTAAAAGGTGTTAGAAGAAGTGGTAAGTCTACAATTTTAATTAATCATATCAAAAACCTTTTACGAAATGGAGTTCAAAAAGAGGAAATACTTTTTGTAAATCTTGAAGACCCCCGTTTTACTCCATATTTAAGTTTAGAGCTTTTAGAAAAAATTAAAAACGCATACTTGTTTTATTTAAATCCAAAAAACAAACCTCATATCTTTTTAGATAAAATTCAAAATATAGAAAATTTTGAAAAATGGTTATTAAAAGAGTACGAACTAAAAAATAGTTATTTGTATGCTACCGGATCTAACTCCAAACTTTTAAGCAAAGAAATAGGTTCTACTTTAAGTGGCAGATATTTAGATATTTTAGTTTATCCTTTAAGTTTCAAAGAATTTTTATCTTTTAAAGGAAAATTTGTTTCAAATGAATTTGAATATATAACCAATAAACTGAAAATAGAGAGATTATTTGAAGAATATGTAAATTACGGAGGATTTCCAAAAGTTATATTAACTGAGGATGTAGAATTAAAAGAGTCAGAGCTGAAAACCTATTTTGATTCTATTTTATTAAGAGATATTGTAGCAAGATATAAATTAGATAACTTTTCAAAATTGGAACAACTTGCTGTTTTTTTACTCTCAAATATTTCAAATTTAGTATCTAATAACAAATTAAAAAATATACTTAATATCTCTTATGAAACAATAGATAAATATTTTGAATACTTACAAAATGCCTTTTTGATTTACACTGTTAAAAAATTTGATTGGTCATTAAAAAAACAAATTATCAATCCTAAAAAAATCTATTCTGTTGATACGGGACTTTCGAAAATAGTATCGTTTGAAGTAGGTAAAAGAAAGGGGGATATACTTGAAAACATTGTGTTTTTAGAATTAAAAAGAAGACATCAAGAGATTTTTTATTACAAGACAAAAGAGAATTATGAAGTTGATTTTTTAATTAAAGAAAAAGAACAAATAACTCATCTTATCCAAGTAAGTTTAACTTTAAATGATGAAAAAACTTTAAAAAGAGAAATTAGATCTTTAATAAAAGCAAAACAGGAACTGAATTCTAATGCTAAATTAATAATTTTAACAATGGATAATGATACTACTTTAAATATTGAAGATGAAAAAATTGAAGTTATAAATGTAATTAAGTGGTTACTTTTTTGATTTTTTCATTTTAATAACTTATTTCAGGATTTACACAGTTTTATTGATGGGGCCCTATAATATGATAATTATATATTATTTTAATAAACTCATTTAATAACATCCACAATATCGAAATGAATAAAGCTCTTAATGGGTTTTTTCATATCTCTTCTTCTTTTTTTTGGTCGTTTATCAGGACGTATTATTTCTATATTTTGCTCTTTTGGTATCAATAGACCTGATTTTTTTGGAATATTAAAGGGTTTTCCTAAAGGAATATAATCTATACCTAAGAGTGTTGCTTTAAATGTTAATCCTGTAAGTCTATGAATACGATATTCTTTTCCTTTCATTCTTTTATGAAAGTACTCAAATTTATCTATTTCATATTCTTTTTGTATATCGCTATCATAAATTTTTTCAATTAATTCTAAAATTTTAGAAGGTGTTAGTTTGATTGATTGTTTTGCGTACTCTTGGACTATTCTTATTGCTTTAACATTTTTATCGCTTATGACTTTAAAGAGCCTGTTTAAAAATCCTCTATTTATTTCTTTTTTTACTGATTTATACTTTTTAATAAATTCTTTATTTTCTTTTTCTACTCTATCGATTAAATAGCTTGGGGCTTGAAAAATTAAATAATCCTCATAAGTTCTGTCTAAAAGAACATTAGTTAATATTTCCTTATTTCTTTCATTGACTTTTGTATATAGCTTTTTAATTAATGTTTCTTGTGATGGCATTTTGATACCTTGTTATGATTTTATAGAATTGTAACATATTATAGAATTATTGAAATATTGTCTTTTATTTTGTTAAGCATTTTTTATATATAAAATATATACCAATATACTATTAAATAGCGTCTTATTTTGAATGTGGATTTTTATATTTAAAGTATCTTTTATGTAATTAGACAAGTTAATTTTTCGTAGATATGTATGGTAAAACTCGTAAATGATTTTTATTTTTTAATTTTGTGCTCTCTCTTTATATAGAGAGAGTGTATATATGTAATATATTGTAATATTGTAGGATGCAGAAACCCCCGAAATATAGGGCTTTTGGAAGTTTAAAAAACAAAAAAGTGGGGTTAAAAAACAAAAAAGTGGGGTTAAAAAACAAAAAAGTGGGGTTAAAAAACAAAAAAGTGGGGTTAAAAAACAAATAAAAATTTAAATTTGTTTATTATGTTTGTTTTTTTATATAATTTTTAAAAAAAAAGGTCTTAAATGGGAAGAATTGTTAAGACAAATAGTGATTTAGTGATAAAAAAACCTGAAAATTTGGTAAAAGCTCGATATAGATTGTCTCCACTTGCTATTAAATTTTTGAGCACAATTATTGCTAACATTAAAAGAAGTGATAATTTAGATGAAGAGTATATTTTGAAAGTAAAAGATTTTAAAGAGTTAACAGGGCAGAAGACAAAAAGAATTTATGAACTTGTAGAAGAAGCTCTTGAAGACTTGCTTAAAAATCCACTAAAAATTCCCTTAGATACAGAACAAACAAAGTTTTTAATGACAAATTGGGTGAGTAGTGCTATATATGATGATGGACAAATTAGTTTTTTAATTGATAAAAGGTTAAGACCTTTTTTGTTAGAAATTAAAGAAAAATTTTTAAAATATAAACTTGAAAATATTTTAACTCTTCGAAGTTCTTATAGTATTCGTTTGTATGAAATTCTTAAAGATTGGTTTGAAATGTATAGTAGATATAATAATAGGGCAGAAAAAATTATTAGTTTAGATGAATTTAGAGATATCTTGGAAATTCCAAAAAGTTATCAATATTCTTCTCATATCAAAAAGTTAATATTATTAAAATCTCAGGATGAATTTAAACAGAATACAGATATTGTTTTTGATTTTAAAGAAATAAAAACAGGTAGAAAAGTTACACATCTAAAGTTTATTATTTATTCCAACAAAAAGCAGGTTTCTGTAGAATCTTTTGATTCTGTAAAAAATGAAGAAAAAATAGAAAATCCTTTTTTAATATTAAAAGCAAAGATTAAAAACAACCAAATTAACTTCCAAACTTTTGTTAAAGAACTCCAGAAGTTGAAAAATGTAGAAATAACAAATGTTTTACCAGGTTATTTAGGGAAAAAACTTAAAATTAATGAATTTGGATTTTTAGAGCTTGATGGTGAGGAATTAGACAATGTTAAGGCTAATTCTATTAGAAGAATTCTTTATAAACATCCGGATTTGTTAGGTGAATTTAAAGAAATTGATGAAGGTTTTATGGCTTTAAGGGGAAAGTTTATTGGTAAGGTTTTAGTTTTTAAATTTGATAATCTTTATTATGCTATTGGTGTAAAAGATTTAACAAAGATAGAAGATAAAATAAAAGTAACAGGCAAAGAAATTTTAAGAAATATTGAAAATTTTGAGGTTAAATTTGATTTAGAATGGTTAAAGAAACAATCTCCAAGAGAAAAGTTAAATTCTATTGATGTGGATGATTACATTAGGCATAATAATACTATTGAATTACAACAATTAGAAGAATTTTTTGAAAACAACAAAGATAAGTTTAGTGGGTGGTTACAAGAGTTAGAGAAAGAAAGTTTTGAATTAAGTGAACGAATTATTAAATTGGATGAAGAAAGTGAAGAGTATAAAGAAAATGCGAAAAAGTTAGAATTGTTAGATAAGTTATATATGAAAGGATGCGAGCTATTAGAAGGAGAAAGAATTAATGAGTTAGATAAGAAAATGATACTTTCTACCTTTAAGAAATGGATAATAAATGATATTGAATAAATATTGTAATAATATTGAAAAGATATTGTTACAATATTTTAGTAATATTATAATAATATTGTAACTACAATAGCCCATCTTTTTTCATTTTTTCAATAACTGCCATTTTCGCATAACTTGAAAAAGAAAAACCATTATTTTTAATTATTTCAATCCATTCTGCTGGAACATTATATATGACAATATTTTTTGTTTCTTGGTTTGAAGTTTTTAAAGGAGCTTTATTAACAGTTGATTGTACTTTTGATATTTTATCTAATTTTTTCATTGTTAATCCTTTTGTTAATATTGTTATAATATTGTAGCAATATTTATTAGATATTAAAATAATATTTTTTCAATATTATCAATTAAATTTTTAATTTCTTTTGAAGCTTTGCTTTTATTATTAATTTCTATTACACTTTTACCAAGTTCAAAACTTTTAACAAAATCACTTCGTCTTCTGATAATAGTTTGAAGTAATTCGAAATAGTTTGAATTATTTTGAATGTATTCTTGAAGTTCAATGATTGCCTTTGAAGCTCTCGGATCAATATTATTCAACAATACAAATGATTTTATATCAGGATCTATTTCTTTTAAGTCAGTAAGAATTTGTTTGAAATTTTCCAATCCATATATTTCTATCATAGAATTTGAAACAGGAGTAATAATTATATCTGCTGCTAAAATAGCTGTTCTATTCAAATCACTATCGAAACCTCCTATATCGATTAATATAATCTCGCTTTGATTTTTTCTTAAAAAATTAACGAAATTGTTTTGGTTATTAAAGCTATAGATATCCAAAGGCTTTAATGAATTTTCTTTTCTATGTTCATTAAATATTGTGAGACTTTTTTGGTAATCTAAATCAATAACGCTTAATTTGTATTTTTTACTTAGTTCAACAGCTAAATTTAACGCTATTGTAGATTTGCCAACCCCTCCTTTTTGATGCGCAATCGTAATAATTTTACTTTCCATTTTTTGTCCTTACCAATATTGTAACAATATTATAATAATAGTGTTTTGATATTGATTAAATATTTTTATGATATTATATCAATAAAGAGATGATTTGTTATCAATACATAAATTACGTTATCATACTTTAACAAAAAAATCAACAGGAGCTCTTATGCCAAAAGCAAATAACGAATACAAAAAATATGTCTATTTTAAAATTCCAAAAGAGGAGTGGGAGCAAATAGAAAAATCACAAAAAGACATCTCTTACAAAGATCTGATTAGATACAAAACTCTCTATAAGATATCAAAAGAACCAAAACAAGAAGGAGCGAAAGAGGCTGCTAAATATCGAAAAGCAAGAAATGATATGAAATTTTTTAAAACATTAGAGAGAATATACAATTCTTTATTTAAGAATGAGATTAAATCTAATAAGAAATTAACTATATACAAATTGGCAAAGGAAACAGGCTTACCATATCCAACAGCAAAGAGATTTTGGAATGAATACAATTTAAACAATTGGATTGAACAGTTTGAAAAAGATCCAAGTAGTCTAAAAACTTTTTTACATCAAGAGTTAGCTGAAAGTTTAGTTTATGCTGGTAAAAAATAATATTGAAACAATATCTTATCAATATTAACCTAATATTTTTACAATATTAAAACGATATTGTGAAAAAATATTGTTGTATATATACAATATGTTATCATGTTTTAATAGGGTTTATTTTTTGCTTTGCTTAAATTTTGGGTAGGGAAAAATCAGTGATGCTTTAAAAACGGGAGGGTTAATTTGAGTGAAAGGTAAAATTTGGCTTGGGGTAAAAAACAGAGCTGCTTAAATTTAGAGCTCCAAATTCTACCCCAAAAACTTTTTCGTATTACTTAACTTCCCTTGTTTTTTATAATGTAGCTCTTCTTTCATATTTTTCTTAAAAATTTTTCTTTCTATATGAAAATCTCCTGTTTAATTGAAATAAATAAAAATAAAAAGAGGAGACAAAGATGGAAAAAAGATTATTACTAAACTTATTTATATCAGAAAAACCTGAAATTTCAATTTTCTGTGTAAATTCTTATAAAAATGAGTTTAATACTTCTTCTGAAGAAATATATGCCCATTATATCATTAAAGACGAAGTTGTAAAGAAAAACAAATTTTTTGTTGGAACAATTAAAATTGATGAATATTTATTTGAAAAAGCATTTTTTATAGTCTCAGTTAAACATAAAGGAATTCTAATTGTAAATCAAGATGCTTTAAAAGCATATTTAACTCATTTTTTTCCAATTGATAATAAAAATCTTTATGATTTAGAGAATGAAGCATTTGGAATTAAATATTTGTTACATAAATTAGAAGAAGTCTTAATAAATTTTTCCGATACGACTAAAATGTTTAAGATTTTTAAAAGAAGTTTTGCGAATAAATTTATTTCCTTTTCTAAATTAACGCAAATTATTTAAAACTAATTTGTATAATAAAGTAAAAAGGTACGAAAATGAGACCAAAAGATATTATTCTTAGCATTAGATATGGTTCACAAGAGCTACAGCAAGCAGCTGTAAGGCTTTTTGCTAAATATTATCCTGTTAAAAATAAATTACGTTTAACAAGTTCCAATAAAAAACATTTAAAGTTTTATTTGAACAAGCTAAACAAAGAATTAAGATGGAATAAAAAGAAAACTATTTTAAAACAATTGGAAATTTTGATTAAAAAATCAAATGCTATTGCTTATTATAATAAATTTATTAAATCAAAAGACAAACAAGAAATTTCTTTGCGTAAAGAAATTTCACTGACAATTCAAGACTTACAAAAAAAGATTACTTATGCTCATCAATGTTTTATTAATGAGTTAAAAGAAACCAATGTTAATAATTATTTGATGGTAACTTTTTATGCTAAATCTATTTCTCACTTTGAACAGAATGTAGAAAATCTATCAATAGCAAGAAAAGTTATATTAGGTATTAATAGAGAACATTTTAGGTATAGAGATGTAAATTATAATTATATGTCAGTTCCAGAAATTAGCAAAGATTATCATCCACACCTTCATATCTTTTTATATCCACATAAAGAACTAACAGATGAAGAAATGATTGAGTTGGAAAAAAAATTAGAAAAAAATTTAAAAAAAGCAGATCTTTTTAAAGAGTTTGATGTAAAAATAAAAAAGTTGGAGATTAATAAATATAATTATTCAAGTCCTTTGAATAATATTTTAAATAAGATGGGAGGTGATATCAGAGGGAATAAAGTTTTATATTACACTTTTATTAAAGCCTTTGGAAGAAGGAAGTTCTTTACTCACTCTAAATTAGAGTATAGTTTTACTAAATTAAAAAAAATAATGAATATTTTATATAAAGCAGAGGTATTTAAAGATGAAAAATTAAAAGACTTAAAAATTAATTACTATGAATTAGTAAGAATGATTAAAGAAGACTCAATTAGATTTGAGATTTTAAATAGTTCTAATTATATTAGCGTATCTAATTTCCTTGATAAGGAATTACAATTTACTAATTTTGTTTCACAAGTAAGGATAAGAAACATAACACGTCCAATTAAAATTTAGTTTATTATCTCTCTTTTCTACCTTTTTTCAAAATCAAAAACCCGTAAAGTATGATCTGATTTTTAGAAAATTGCTAAATTTTTAAAGATTTTTCGAAAGAAATGAAGAATCTGTGTCCATAAATAAAAGTGAAGCCATAAATTTGCATTTGACAATTATAACATAGATTTAAAATTTCTTTGATTTGAGCAAATTTTGGGTGGCAGAGAGAATATTATTAAGAAAATGTTGGGAGAGAATATTATTAAGAAATGTTGGGAAAATTGAAAAAAGGAGCAAAAAATGATACTTAAAGAACTATTAGAACTAAAACCAACTAAAACTACAATCATTATCTCGTTAATAAAAGATAATAACAAAACAATTGGAGTAGTTAATGTTGTTTATAAAGATATATATCTATATGAGGGAGACTATCCAGTGAAGGAATCTAATAAATTAAATGATGAAGCTCTTTATTATAAATTAGAATTAGAAGATGATGAATATTCTTCTTTAAATGTAATATTTGATTTATCCAATAACAGAATTCTTGTTTTGAAATCAAAATATATCAAATCTATTGCCAAAGAACTAAAAATAGAATATAATATAGACCCATTACCTAATGTTAGTTTTAAATTAAACAATACCCCTGAATTAATTAATAATATCAAAGATTTAAGTAAGAAATGTCATATTATCGATATTAATAAATTCAAATCAATTCCTATCACAGAAATTTGAAATTCTTCTGCGCATCAAAACGGCAATAACTATTAAAACTTTCCAAAAATTTCTACCTTTTTTAACTTTCAAATCTTTTCTATTTCTCATTTAAATCCGTCCCACCATCCTATAAAATGGTGGAAGCGGTTAATTTGAATGAGAAATGATAAGTTAAAAACAAGAAATAAAAAGAAGTAATTTGTTTGATAGATTCAAAAAGTTTATCAAAATTTCTTGGTTTAAAAATTTGTAAAAACTCTAAAATCCAATGTTAGTTGCTTGGAGTTTATTTTGTTTTGATGCGCAGAAGAAGTACGATAAGATTACTTAAAAAAGACAAATGAATGAATAAGAAATTAGTGATATTTGAATATGACGGGGTTATATTTGAAGGAATTTTGGAGT
>Ga0256836_1000619_pt1 | contig 17961 bp, 21 predicted proteins | sample 4561380metaG_FD_185974 | JGI IMG/M metagenome (GOLD analysis project Ga0256836, IMG submission 185974) | Hydrothermal vent microbial communities from Guaymas Basin, Mexico - 4561-380 | ecosystem: Environmental > Aquatic > Marine > Hydrothermal vents | place: Mexico: Guaymas Basin | collected...
ACAATATAAATGTATTAACAAATTAACAAAAAAACATATTAAAGGATTGGAAATGAAAAACAATAAACAACAACAAAAAAATTGTAATTTAAAAAAAGTTTTTAAAAATTATGAAATGTTTTTTAAAAACTTTGAGGAACTAAAAAATATTAAAATGGAACAAATAGAAAAGATAAAAGAAATATATGAAGATTTAATAGAAATAATTGAATATGTAAATTATTATAAAAAAAGTAGTTTTGTTAGCAGTGAGTTTACAAATAAACCAAAGTATTTTAGAGATTATAGACTGGGGGAAACACGAAATAAATTAAATGAAATAATTAAAAAAATAGAAGAATTACAAAAAGTAAATAAAAATTTAAACTTAATAACTTTTGAATATAAATTAAGCGCAAGTAGAAATTATGTTTATTTCTTCTATTCATTCTATTTGAATGAAGAAGAATATAACTTGCGAATAATTAGAAAGTTTTTAAAATTCTTGGATATTTTAACTTTTACAAATGGAAAAAATATTAAAATACTTAATAAACTTAATAAAAAAGAAAAAGAACTTTTATCAAAATATCTAGAATATAAAACAATAATATTAAAAATTTAATTTTGTTTTTTGTATTTTTTTATTATAATATTAACAGATTAACAAAAAAACAAAAAAAAGGATTAACAAATGGAAAAATTAAGTTTAAGGAAAATATATGACAAATATTATAAAGGTAAATTTAGTTACACAACATTTCGCACTTTATTTTTAAAACATATAGACAAATTTAAAAATGTTGAAATAGTTAAATTTCCTAAAAAAACAACTTATAACATTTTTAATGAAGAAGATTTTATTAATACATTTAATAAATTAGTAAATATTGAAAAAATTTAATTAAAAGGATTATCAATGAATAAAATTAAAATAAATCATATTTATATGTTGGAAAGATTTTTTAAGATGTTAAATAGTGATTTACATTGCAAAATTGATTTAAATAATAAATATTCGCTATCTGAAGAAAAACAACAACTTGATAATGTGGAGTTTTCTAAGAATTGTAAAGTGTTTATTAGAAATTGCTTGCCTTATACAGTTGAAAAATTAGAAGATAATAAGTTTATTTTTTTAAATAGGGAGTATAAACCGTTAGGAGTGTTTGGATATTCGGAGATGGTTGATTATAAAGATTTTAAATTTTTAGAGTTTGAATATAAAGATGATATTAGCAGAATTTATTTTCATACAGATAGTAATAGACCCCAAGACTCTAGAAAACATTTTATTGAGTATTTAATTAGACTTAAATATTTTTTAATTGATTATAAAAATAATGAAATAGTTTTAGATAAAGATTATTACAAATATACAGAAAATATTAAATTTAGTGATTATTAAATCTAATATAAAGGATTAAAAATGGCAAAAAATAAAAAATCTTCTAATAATAATTCTAATAATTTTTCTAAATTTATGAAATATAAGGTAAATTCGTTTGATATTGATTTGGAAGAAATTGAACTTTTTGAGGAAACAAAAACAAGTATAAAAGTTGTATATTATGATAATAATACTAACGATTTTAAGATGTTAAATATTAAAGAATTTTTTGTATTGTATTCTAAACACAACAAAGATTTTAAAGATTTTCTATATAAAAACTATCCAGAAGAAAAGATATCTGATAAAATAAAATCTTTTATATTAGACTTTAAAACAAATAAACCTATTTATAAATTTATCAGATATAGTTTAGATTTGGCTGCAAATAAACCTTATATAAAAACTAAAGATAACACAATTATTTTAACTTATAATAGTTTATCAATTCCACAAAATTTGGAGGAACTTCAAAAAGCTTTAAATATTGTAAATATTAGTAATTTGGATTTAAAGGAATATAAATATTATATTAAAACATTTATTAAGGAACATTTTGAAGAACTTAACGACCTATTACAATTTATAACAATATTTTTATTTTATACAGATAAAAAGTCTAGCTTCTTAAATTTAATAAGTCCTTCAAATTTTGGAAAAACGGATTTTTTTGCAAGGTTGCTAACAGAAAGATTAAATATTGCAACAGAAACGGAACATAAAATATTAGAATATACACCATCACCACTTAGTTATAACGATTTTTTGAGGAAAGGAACATTTTTAATAGATGAATTTAAAATATTTAGGGGTGAATTTAAAACGATGACAGATAGATTGATTTTGAATCCAAAGGGCGAAAAGCAATTAGAAGTAGAACTATTTTCTAAAATATTTTTTAGTAAAGAGAAGAGTAAAAGTTTTAAAGGGGTTGTAGATTCACAAATTATAAATAGAGTATTAATTATAGATAAAACAATTACAAAAAGAACAATACCGCAATTTTTACAAAAACATATAGAAATAGACGCAGAAAAATTAAAAGATTACTTAACGATTTACTACTGGAGATACTTTAATAAGTATATAAATTATTACAAAAAATTAGATTTTGAAATAAGACAAAAAATTTTGGAAGAAAAACTTAATACATTAAAAGAAAAATATAAAATAAAAGGTGTTAAAACAACAGAAGAATATATTATAGAAACATTTTATACACATTTATTTAATATTATAGAAAAAATGAGAGAGTTTAAGACAAATGAAATAACATTAAATATTGAGAATGACACTTATGATTTTAAACTTGAAAATAACAATATTATTTATATATCAAGATTTGAAACATTTTTAAAAAATATTTTAAAAGCAGAGAATGAAGATTATTTTAATAATGTAAAACATACTATTGGTAATGAGGGAATCATAGACATTGTTAATATAAAACCTGTCAGAATAAATGGTAAATTAGTAAAAACAGCTGTTGTTAAATTTGATTTGGATAAATTAAAAGAAATAGCAAAAGAATTTGATGTTGAATTTATAGATATGAAAGAACAAAAAATTATAGAACTACAAGCAAAATTACAAAACTTACAACAAACATTGTTACAAAAAGAAAAACTATTAGATGAGATAACAAACAAATACAACGAGCTGGAGAAAAAATACAATGAGTTAAAGAAGGAAAAAGAAGCTGGCGAAACTTCTTTTAATAATAACTACAACAATAATAATATCAAAACTTACACACAATGGCAAGCAGAACAACGAACGAAATACGATAATCTTCCAGATGACGACGAATTTCCTTTTTAGAAGGAAACTTTCCACAAAAAATTTTTAAATTTTCCTTCTTTTTTATCCAAATTTTTTTATAATATAAATACATACCCTAAAACCCTATGGGTATTAACATTTAAAGGTATTAAATGGAAACTAAAACAAAAGTTTATCAAAATTTGAAGATACAAGATAAAGAAAGATATTTAGAAGCTTTTACAAATTTAGAAACAGAAGAAACAGAAATTAATTTAGATGAATTTAAACAGGTGGTAATTGAAAATGAATTTATTGACATATCAGAACTTTTAAAAGAATTTAATGAAGTGTTTATTATCCCGCATGATGCAGAAAACGAAAATTTTGTAAATGATGAAAACATACAACATTATCATATTTATGTAAAAACTAACGAACACAACAACACTATTTATAAAAAAATAAACAATATTAAAAAAATTGACAAACAAACATTTATTAAACAATTACATAACTTAAACAAAACAAAATTATCTTTTACGAATTTAAAAAAAATTAAACAAAAAAGGATTTTAGCAATGAAAAAAACATTATTACATTACAATACAATAACAAATTTTCTAGGTGAAATACCAAATTTTTCAGGTGCAGTAATAGTTAAAGAAAATGGCGAAGAAGTTGCATTGGGCGATAGAAAATCGGGGTTTAGCAAAAAAGAATTAGAAAACTTAAAAAACAACACAAGTCAACGCGTTCCACTATATATACAATATATTTTAACACTTGCAGACAATTTGACAACAGAAGAAAGAAAAGAATTTGAAAAATCATTAAAAAAACAATTCGGCGATAAAGTAATTATTAACAACAATAACGCAAAACAAATAGTGTTTACTATACAAAACTTTAAAGTTGAGAACGATATTTTAAAAATACACAAAATTACAAATACACATTTACAAATATTAAAATTTTTAAACGAAAATAATATTAGCGTAATAAATATGAACGAAAGAAAAGATTATGTGTTTAAAAATATTAAATATAAGGATGAGGATATAGAAAATATAAATAAATATGTAACAAAACCAATTTCTAGAACATATGAGGATTATATAAAAGAAGAAACAGAAGTAAAAGAAATTAAAGAACAAGAAAAAGTTGAAACAGAAACTAAAACAGAAGCAAAAGAAAAAGAAATTGATATTACAGAAATTAAAGATGAAGAAATTAAGCAAGAGCTTGAAAATATAGAAAATGAAATTAAGACAATACAAAATATTAAATATATTGATGAAACAACTAAAAAACAAATACTAAAAGACTTACAAACTAAAAAAACTGATTTATACAACAGATACTTAGAAAAATTGGAGAAAGAAAAAAAACAACAAATCGAACAATTAAAAAAAGATTTGGAAAATAAAGAAAAAGAAGTTGAAGAAATTAAAAAACAATTACAAAATTTAACAACAGAAAATGAAGAACTAAGAACTGAAAGAAATAAACTTAATGATAGATTGGAAGCAATACAAAACGATATTAATAAAATTAAAAAAATACTGGAACTTGAAGAAGACGCAAATTTAGACACAATTATAACAACACTTAATAATAAATTAGAAGAATATAATAGGGTGGTGGATGAATTAAATACACAAATAAAAAAACTTAATAATAAAATAATTAAATTAGAAACACAAAACAAAAAACTTATAACAGAAAATGAGGAACTAAAAGAAGAAAATAAAAAATTAGAAGAAAGTTTAAGAATAGTAAAAAAAGAAAGAGACGAAAGAAGCGAGATAATTGACAAACAAAAAGAACAAATTAAAAACTTAGAAGAAAAAATACAGCAAAAAGATAAAAAAATAGAAGAACTACAAAAAACAATAGAGGACTTTAATATTAACTACATTAGTAAACAAAAAGCGCAACAAATTTACAAAAATAAATTTAAAGATGAAATTAAAAATTATGTTAAAAAAAGTGAGGTTGAAAAACTTGAAAAAAAATTAAAAGAGGTTGAAAATAAAAACAAACAAATTGTAAATTTAGTAGTTAAGTTGTTAGATAATTTGGATTTAAGCGAAGAAGAAAAGCAAGAAATTGTTAATAAATTTACAGATTTGGGAATGTAATTTTTTTCTTTTTTTTTTATTTACTTTTTAAAACACACAAAATTATTAAAATATAAATGTAATACTTTAATACAAATAATATAATATAATATATTATATTATAAAGGTTAAAAAATGGATATGCAACAAAAAGTAAATAATGTAATTATTGTAAATAGTAATAGTGTTAAACAATATAATAATGTTAATTTAAGTATACAACAAGTTATTAATAATATTACTAAAAACTTAAAAAATAAAAGTGGCATTAAAAAACTTGAAAACTTTTATTTTAAATACAAAAAACAATATCCAAATTTAAATGAAAAATTAAAGGATGACGCGAAGCTAAGAAATATTTTTTTAGAAGAATTTGAAAAGTTATTAAAAGATGTTAAAGAAGAAGAAAAAAAATTTATATTAAAAGAAACTAAAAAAAATTTAATTAAAAATGAGGAATTAAACTGGGAAGAACCAATTAATTTAATATTTTTTCAATTACCTTTTTTACTATTAAACAAAACAACTAATACACTTATAATTTTAAATAGTAATATTACTGCAGAACTTAAAAATAATTTTATAAAACAGGTGGAACAACAACTAAAAATTAATATTGAAGAAATAAATGAAAAGGAATATTTAATACAACAACAAAAATTTATTAATAATATTAAGGGTAAAAAAATTAATGAAATATTGGGACAAACACAACAAAATATTAATATTAATGAGATTTTAGAAGAAAATAAAAGATTAAAAGAAGAAAACGCAAAAATTAAAAAATTAGCAAGTAAACTTATAAAAGAAACTGAAAAATTGGAAAATAATTTAAAAATTTTAGATGAGTTTGTAGAAAAAGATGTAATACAATTAGTATATTTAATTTTAAATACTAAAAAGCCAGAACAAAGAGAAAAATTAGAAAAAGAATTAGAATTAAAAATGACACAAAAACCTACATTTACACAAATATTAAGTATGTAAAAGGTTAAAAAAATGGATAATACATATTTTTTTAAGTTGGTGAATTTGGAAAAATTAGATATTAAAAAATTAGAAATTGAACTGGAACGCTTAAACATTAAATATAAAAGAAAAGATAACACTATTTACATTTACTTAAAAAATTTTAATATTGTTAATTTTGTTTATAACTTATTATTACTTGCAGTTATTACAAACACAAAACATATACACACAAATTTAAAGTTAAATAAGAGTTTATTGTTAAGTAATAAAGAAGTTGCACTATTATTAATAAAAATTTTTGATGCAATAAAAAATTATGAAAAAACAGAAATGAAAAAAAACAATGATATAACGGAAAAAATAGGTGTATTAAATTTAAGTGATAGTAAATGTATTTTGGAAGACAAAAATAAAATAATACATAATGGCTTAGAAAATTTTTTAGGGAACACATATATGCAACAACTACGCGAACTTATTAAATTAACTTCAAAAAAAACTAAAAATCCCTTCTTGAAACGATATAACACAATTTTATTAAACAACATAAAATTAGACGAAATAAATTTGGACTTGTAATTTTTTAAACTTTTTTATTTTATTTTGTAAAAAGTATTAAATTATTAAAATATAAGTGTAATACAAAAATTAAAGGTTAAAAATGCACATTAAGTTATTACAAGTTAGGATAGATAAAGACTTGCTGGATGATTTTAAAATTATTCTTATAAAAGAAAATAAAAAAATTAAACAGGTTATAGAAGAGTTTATTAAAAGTTATGTAAATGCAAGAAAAAATTTAATTAAAAAGGATTAAAATGATTACGCAACAAAAATTAAATACTATACTAAATAGTAAAAAATTTAAAAATATACATAATAATTTTTTTGATTGTAGTAATTATTTTATGTTAAAAGATAAGGCAAAAAGAAGATTAAATTTTTTAATAGACATGACAGAAGATAAAGATGACAGAAACTTTTTTATTGAATTATTAAAAATTACAGAAATTACAATAGATGAGAAACTTTTAAACAATATTAGTTTGTATTGTCGCTTTTATTATGAAATGAAAATAAAAAAAAGAAAACTTAATAACAATCAAAAAGACGCTTATAATAAAGTTTATACAAATTTAATGGAACAACTACAACATAAAAAAAGAAAAAAAGCGGAGTGGAATAACTTTTTAGCTAATAAAAAAGGTAATATAACACAACATTTGTTAGGAACTGACTTTAAAACAATACAAATACAAAGTAAATTAGAAAAAGTAGATAAAACGGGTAAAGCTGGAGATATTTTTAAAAAATTAAAAAATGTAAAAGCTAAGAATGTAAAAAGTTTAAAAGTTGCTAATGACATAAAGAATGAATTATTAAATTTAATAAATAAATAAAGGATAAAAGATGGATATAAAAGAAAGATTAGATTTTAATTTTAAAATCATAGAATACAAATTAATAATATATAAGGAATTTCCAACCAGCAAATTATATGATTTGCTATTAGAAGTTAGGGATTTAGAATATGTTTACAATTTACTTAATGAATACGGCGAAAAAGTTGCAGGCGGAAATGAAAAAATTAAAAATTTGATTTTAACTGCATTACTTAAAAATTATAATGAAGCTATTAGAAAAATTGAAAATAATGAAATTAACGATAAATATGAAGTAAATATTTATTATACAAATTACGCGGAAGTGGAGCATTTATTAAAAAAGATTAATAAAAGGGACATAGTAATAGAATTAGGACTTTAATTTACTTGCTTTTTACTTTTTTATTTTTTAAAATTACTTTTAAAAAAAAGGTTGTTATATTGTTGTTTTATGAGAATGCAGAACATAAAATATATAATGGCGATTCATTACAAATTTTAAGAAATATGGAAGACAATAGTATTGATTGTATTATTACATCACCACCTTATTTTAATTTGAGGGATTACAAAACAAACAGCAAAAAAGAAATAGGAAAAGAAAGAGAAATTAATATTTATATAGCAAAGTTGGTAGAAATATTTTTGGAATGCAAAAGAGTATTAAAAGATACAGGAAATATTTTTATTAATATAGACGACACGGGATTTAATTTAATTCCAGAAAAATTAGCTATTGCTTTAAGTAATTTTCTACTATTACAAAACAAAATAATATGGGTAAAGCCAAACGCAATGCCAAGTGGATTCGATAAAAAATTACAGCACAGTTGGGAATATATTTATCATTTCACAAAAACACAAGATTACAAATTTAATAAAATAAAAACGACTAAAAAAGTTAGTAATAACAATAAATTTAGTAAAAGCGATAAAATAATTTTGATTAATGCAAATGAAAAAAATGAAAAAATTGTTAGTATTGTTAAATTTAAAAAAAATAATACTTATGAAATTAAAAAGGTGGGTGTGTTAGTAAATTTTGAAGAAAAAAACAATAAAAAATATGTAATAGTAAAAAATAGGGGAAAAATTAAAGAATATGAATATACTAAAAAAATAACAAGAAACAAATACAACAAAAAATTTAAGGTAGAAAATTTATTGAAATATTATTTAAGTGATAATATTGAAAAAAATATTAACGATGTTTTTGAAATTAATTTAGTTGCTAATAAAAGTATGCATGTTGCACCGTTTCCACCAGATCTAATTAAAAGATTAATTTTAATTGGAACTAATGAAAATGACATTATATTAGATCCGTTTGCTGGAAGCGGAACAGTCGCTTATGTATCAAAAAAGTTAAACAGAAAAAGTATTAATATTGAATTAAATAAAAATTATTGTGAAATAATTAAAAATAGATTATTAAATAATCATTAATTTTTAATGATTTTGTAATACATTTGAATACAAAAATTTTAGTAAAATTACACTAAAAAGGTACGAAATGAAAAATAAGAAAATTAATGATATACTAAAAGAACTTGAAAATTTGGATTTAAGTTTATTGAATTATTTAGTTGAACTTATAAAAAATAAAGATAACTTAAAAAATTTAAGTGTGGAAGAATTAGAAAACATTTTTAATGTAGTAAAACATTTAAATATTAATAACACAGATTTATTTTTAAATGTTAATACACTGTTGGAGGATTTAGAGTTTTTGGAAAACGACATATTTAAAAAAGAAAAGGTAATTACGTTCAGATTAAGCTACCTGGATTATTTAAAACTTAAAAATAAAGCAAACGAAAAAGAAATTAGTGTTAGTAGTTTGATTAGAAAGTGTTTAAAAGATTGTGTTTAAAAATTTTTTGACTTATATTTATTAAAGAAAGTAAAATTTTATAAAAAAGGTTGAAAAATGGCAATCAGTATAAAAGAATTAAAAGTATATATACAATGTTTAAAAAATATAGGTGACTGTTTGAACCCTAAAAAACCAAATGGTTTTAATCTTCTAAAAACAATGGTAAACGATATTGATAAATTTTGTGTAGACAATAGAATCTACGGACAATATTTTGATTTACCACAAATAAAAAATTTTCAAAAAATTAATCTTTTCGAATTAATAAACAACCACCAAAAAATCATTGAAAATATAAAAAATGATATAACAAAATTAGAAAATGAACTTAAATCAAAAGGTATGATATGAAAATACCAGAAAAATTTCAGTTTGTGGAGGTTGAATTAGGTTACCCTTTTTCTTTATTAGACAATAGTTGTTATTGTGATAAAAATGAAGTTTGGAATTATAAAGGTATTAATATAGGAAGCGAGTTTAGTTTATTACATAAAGCAATAGTAATAAGTCCGAAAAGACTTAATAAATTACCAATTATTATACCCTTAACAAGTTATAAAGTTAAAAGAAATGGTAAAACAAATTTGACAGATGACAGATTTATAATAACACCAAAAGATTATCATATCTTAAGAAATGATACAGTTGTACTGGTGGATGGTATTAAGACTATTGATTATAGGAGAATAATCAATATTTATAAGATACATTTAAAAAAAGAGCATCAAGAAGAAATATTTAACAAGTTAAAAAATATAATATAGGAACCTTTTTTAAGGGTAGAAAGATTTTTTTATGGAACTCCAGCTGGAGTAAAAAGATATGGACCTACCAAGAGGTGAAACCAATATTTTTGGATCCCCTTATGGGGAGAATTATCATTTTGGATCCCAAACTGGGAGAAATGTAATAATAGGACCCCTTGACGGGGTAAACTGTCATTTGGACCCAATACTGGGTAAACTGTAAATATATTATATCAAATTTTTATAAATATTCAAAAAAGTAACTTGAGATCCGTTTTTAATTATGTTATAATATATTATATTATAATAGTAAAAAGGTTAGGAATGGCTAATAAAAAGATTGCAGTAGGTAATTTTAAAGGTGGCGTTGGTAAAACTTTAATTAGTTATTTGTTATATAAACATTTTCCAGAAGATTATGAACTAATGCAGAGTGATTTAGACGCTGTTAATAGTGATGTACTGCATATTACAGATTTTGAAGATTTTAAAAGAAAAGGTAATGAGATAAGAGAAATTTTAAGTAAAAAAAATTTAATTATTGATACTGGAGGATTTTTGGACGATTTACAAACTTATTTTTTTAAGAAAAGCGATTTAATAATAATACCATTATTTTTAGATAGCATAAATATTAAAAGAACATTTTTATTTATCAAATATATTCTAAACGAAGAAATAAACAAAGAAAATATTTTAGTTGTTATTAATAAATTTAAAAAAGAACAACAAAGAACAAAAAATGATTTTGTTAATTATGTAAAAGAAAATTACAATATATCAAACTTTTTTACGCTAAATGATTATAAAAGTTATCAAAAAGTTTTAGATGAAGATGTTAATTTGTTTAATAAATTTTATTACAAAACACCTGCAGAACAACTAAAAAAACTAAATAACACTATTAAGAATATTTTAGGAGAGTAAAAATGGATTTTAACAAATTAGACAATGAAGTTAAAGTTGATGTTATTGTAAAAAAACAAAATAAAATACAAAAACAAGAAAAAATAGGAGAAAATAAAAAAGTTTTTAGTTTTACTTTAAGACCTAGTTTAGTTAAAAAGTTAGAAATTGCTGCTAAAAATGAAGATAGAAGCAAAAGTAAAATGTTAGAAAAGATATTAGAAGAATATTTTAAAGAAAAAGAAAACAATATGGAAATGTTAAAGTAAGAAAAAAAATAGAAAAGTATTTATTTTAGATAATTTTTAATTATAGAAGAAGTAGAATTAAATATTTTACTCTTTTCTCCTGCATATATGATTTTGCCTCCATATATTCCAGAACCAGGCCCAAACTCAATAATATAAGAGGAATAATTTATAGCTAATAAATCATGTTCTACATAAAAAATATTATTTCCTTTTTCTTTTAATGAATATAAAAATTTAATTAATTTATATTTATTCCCTGTATCTAATCCTTTAAATGGTTCATCTAGTATATATGTTCTATTTTTTTTATATTTAAAAAAAATAGAACATAATTTCATTCTTTGAGATTCTCCTCCTGATAAAGTAGATATTTCTCTAAAAAGAGAAATATATCCTAAATTAATATCAATCAAAAAATTTAAAACTTTTTTCGTTTTTTTTAAATTATCTGGGATAATAGATATTAACTCTTCTATTGATAATGTTAAATAATCATAAATATTCATATCATTAATTTTATATGATAATGTTTTTTTTGAAAATCTTTTTCCTTCACAATCAGGACAAGTTATATTAATATCTTCTACTTCATCTTTAAGAACTCCTGTTCCTTTGCAAGTATTACATTTTCCTTTTGAAGAATGGAAAAAAGAAAAATAATCAGGATCTAATTTATGTACTTTTGCAAACATTTGTCTGATCTCATCAAAAACTCCTAGATAAGTTGCTATTATAGAATACTTGTTTCCCTTTATAGGAGATTGATCTAAATAAGTAGAATCTTTATAATAATTAGGAAGTATAAACTTTGCAAAAGATGTTTTTCCAGATCCAGATTTTCCACATATTACTACAATAGAATCTCCCGGAATTTTTATATTTAAATTATTTATATTATGGCAACTTTCATTTTTAATATCTAAATAAAAACTACTTTTAAAAAATTTATACTCTACTTTCTCACAATCTTCTTCCAATTTAGATATTATTTCTCCACCATTTTTTCCACCTAAAATAGTTATTTTATCTGCAATTTTTTTGAAACTTTCATTATGTTCTATTATTAATATAGTATTTTTTTTATTTTTTATATAATGAATAATGTTTAGAATATTTTCTATTTCACTAGGATGTAATCCAGAAGAAGGTTCATCAAAAATGTATAAAAAATTATTAAATTGAGAATTTATTGCCTTAGCAAATCTTAATCTTTGTAATTCTCCTCCAGACAAACTAGGAATAGATCTATTAAGGTTAAGATATTCTAGTTTTACCTCTACAATTTGTTCTAAAAATTCTAATATAGATGAAAAAGCATTTTTTTCTATATAAGATTTAGTCCATTCTTTTTGGTATTTATTAATCCAATTAATCAAATCGTTAATTTGAAATGAATATAATTCTCCTAAATTTTTCCCATATATCTTATATTGTAAAACTTTTTCAGAAAATCGATATCCATTACATTTGCTACATACTTTTTCAGAAAAAAATTTTTTTTCTTTTAGAGTAGGTTTTTCTATTAATTCTAGCTCCTTAAGAGGTCCTATATATTTTGTAGTTTTTACTCTTTTCTTCCCCTGTATTTTATATATTATTTTATATTTTTTTGATGATTCTCCGTACAATAATTTATTTTGAATTTCTTTATCTAAATCGCAAAATTTTTCATTAATATCTATATTTTCATCTTTACAAAATAAAATTAAAAGTTGTTTATATAAATCTTTATATGTGGATTGCCAATTTTTAAATGGAATTTCTTCTATTGTTTTATTACATTCTATAATTTTCTTAGGATCTGGAACTAATTCTATACCTGTTCCTAAACATTTTTTACAAGCAGTTTCGTATTTATTAAATTGAAATAATTTAGTTGGAACATTGTTTTTATAAGCAAAAATCTTTTTAAAAAAAATATCTATTTTAAAATAAGTAGCTATTGTTGATCTAGGATTTTTGTTGTAATTCTCTTGCAACAAAGCTATACTTGGCAATATATTTTTATATTCTTCAATAGAATAATTAATTGGTTCTTCTTTTAAATTCATTAATTGACTTAGTTCGTTATAACTAATTTTATGAATTGTATTAATTGCTAATGAAGATTTTCCGCTTCCACTTTTACCCATAAGTAATGTAATATTATTATGTGGAAGTTCAAAATCTATATTTTTAAGGTTATTGGTTTTTATTCCCTTATAAATACTTTTATTCATTTTAAAATCTATATACAAGTTTTTCATATAGTTCTAATTTATATTCTTCTGAACAGGCAGGTTTTGTATACGAACCAGTTGCTATTATATTATTTATTCTGCATCCTCCATTGCAAATATATTTTAAATCACACTCTTGACATTCTTCCATATATTTTATTTCTGTTTTTTCATTAAGTTCTGAAAATTTCTGAGATATTTTTTCTAAATCATCTGTTTTAATATTTCCATAAGATTTATATAATTTATCACATGGATAAATATCTCCATTCGAATCAATTCCAAAACTTAATCCGATACCACAGTTTCTTAATTGTTTAAACTTTGCTTTTTCATTAGGAGTATATAACCCTTCATGAATTAATTTAGTTATTAATTTTTTAATTTTTTGTCTATTTTTTATATATACATTAAAATAATCTTCATTTAAATTAACTGCATACCCTTCTTTATCCATATGATAATTCAACCTAATTCCTAATTTAGGATATGATAAATTTTTAATAAAAAAAACTAGCTCATTTACCATTTCATCTATATTATTAGGAGTAATATTAATTGCTAAATCTAAATCAATCTTATGTTTTTTTATTAATTCAATAGATTTCATAATCCTTTTAAAAGTACCTTTACCCCTCATCATATCATGAGTTTCTTTTGATAAACCATCTAAACTTATTTGTATTAATGAAACAGTTTCTTGAAGAGTTTTTATATTATCTTCATTAATAAGTATTCCATTTGTAAAAAGAAAATTTTGAAATCCTAAATCTTTAGTAAATCTAAGAATTTCTAAAATTCCTTCTTTGGTTAAAGGTTCTCCTCCACTAAAAGTAATTTCACTATTTGGAGCTACTTTAGATAATTTAAGAAAAGCATTTTTCCATTCGTTTATATTTAACTCATCCTTTAATGGTTCTCCTGCGGATACATAACAATATGGACAATGGAGATTACATTTATGGGTAATAAAAACATGAATATTTTTTATAATGGAATCTGCATCATCCATAATAATAGATTTTGTATGATTATAAAATTTACTTTTTTCAATTTTATATAATAAAGATTCCATTATGTTACGTGCATATTCTTCTGAGGAATTTGTATTTTCCATAAAAGTTATCAAACTTTTTTCTATAGAAAAACTTAATTTAAAAAGTTCAAACAACTTAAATTCATCTTTATCCAAAACTATCCAAGTAGGTATTTCAGGAGCTATAACCAAATACAACCCATCTATTTTATGATGAGTTGTATATTTAGGAATTGGAACAATATCTTCTAATCTAAACTCTATCATAAATCAACAATCTTTTCTTTTATGAGTTGTTCTGCATTGACTCCTACCGCTGCAAACAATTCCATTTTCTTTAGTTTCTATTTTAATTTTGAAACTAGATTTATTAGTTAATTGGGTTTTTGTCATCACTTCCTCCTTTTGGATTTTTGTTAGAATAACAAAATTATATCAAAAACTTAAACTTAAGGTATATATAATGATATATGAAATAAATAAAAATGTTCTTCTAGTATTTGGTAGTAAAAAATCTATAATTTATGATTTAAGAGATAAATATGTAAAACTAATTTGGAATAATCAATCAAACACTAAAAATTTATTAAATTATATAAAAAATCAAAAAGATAATGAATTTATTAACGAATTAAAAAGGTTAAATTTTCTAAATGAAAAATTAATTAAAAAAAAGAATATTACAAATCCTAATATATTAGATACAAATATGTTTCATAGTGTTTTAATTGAAGTAACAAATAAATGTAATTTTAGTTGTATTCATTGTTATGGTAGTTTTAAACCAAACAATTCTACAGAAATGTCTATAGAAGACATTAAAATAATTATTAAAAACCTGTACAAATTTAATAATTTGAAAAATATTAGAATAATTGGAGGTGAGCCTTTTGTTATTAAAAAAGAAAAATTAATACAGATATTAAAATTAATTAGAGAACATTTCCCTAAAATAGGACTAGAAATATATACTAATGGATACTATATTAATAAATCATGGATAAATATTTTAAAAAAATTAAATATTAAATTAGCCCTAAGTATATACTCCGATAATCCTATCATACATGATGAGGTAACTAATCATAAAAATTCTTTTAATAAATTAATAAAAAATTTAAGTTTGTTAGAAAATAATAATATAAAATATCGTATAAGTTATATAAAAATGAATATAAATAAATCCTTAAATATTGATAAATTGAGAAATTTATATAATTTGAGAATTAGACATTTTAAATCAGATATTATTAGAATTAGCGGAAGATCTGAAAGAAAATTTTTAGATGAAGAACTTTTAAAAGAAAAATCAATTACTTTAAAAGTATTTAAAAACCTAAAACTAGAATCAAAAAAAGTATTACATAGAATGTATTATCATAACTGTTTTTCAAATAAAATTTACATATCATCAAATTTAGATATTTTACCTTGCCCTATGGAAAAAAGAAAAATATATGGGAATTTAAGGAAATCACCTTTATTATCTATTTTAACAGATAATTTTGATATAATAACTTTAACAAAAGATAAAATTGAGACATGTCAAAACTGCGAATTTAGATACGCTTGTTTTGATTGCAGACCAGATAGTATCGGAAATTTTTATAGCAAGCCTTATTATTGTAAATATAACCCAGAAAAAGGAAAATGGAATGATTGAAATACTTAATGAAGAAATATTGGAATATGGAGAAAAAAATGAAAATAAAGAAGAAAACAACAATTACAATATGAGTTGTGGCCCAGGAGACTGTTCTCCAGTTAATTGGTGTTCTCCAGATGATGACGATGATTAATCATCTTTTTTGATTTCCAGGAATATAATAATAACCTCTTTCAGAAGTTGCTCCTGCATTACACAAATTACACCATTTTTTTTGTTCTTCTTTATTGTTTTTAAGTTTATTTAATAAATTTCTCCACACTTGCATACCGTTTTTATCTAAAATATTTCCTATTACATGTCCATCTCTACCATAACAAAATATTATATTTCCATTTGTATGAATAGAAGGAGAAATATTATTAATATCATCATTAAAACAATCCATTTTTTTTGAACTTAATGGTGCATATAATTTCACTCCCAATTTTTCACTTAAATCATAAACTTCTTTCATTACAGATTTAAATTCTTTAGAATCAAAATCATTTACTTGTTCTTTTGTATAAGTATCATCTAAACCTTCAAATAACTTTAATTGGGTTATATATACCTTATAAATACCTAATTCATGAGCAAATTTAATGATATCTTTTGTTGAATACAAATTATTTTTCATATGAGTTATATTAATATAAAAAGAACTTTCAGGATATCTTTTTCTTATAGAAACTAAATTTCTTTTAACTTTTTCAACATCCATTCCCAATTGTAAATTTTTTATTTCTTTATTTGAAAAACCATCAAAAGTAACTCCCCATGTAATATTAGGCTTAAAAAAATAATCATTATTATAAAATTTATCAAACATCATTCCCGTTGTTAAAATTGTAGTCTTAATATTATTATCAACACACCATTTAATATAATCTTCTATATATCTACTAATTAAGTTCTCTCCACTCCCTACTATAATTGTTCCTTCATAATTCTTAAATTCTTTCATAAATTTATCTAAAACTTCTTTACTTATATCTCTCCCTGCACCAAAAACATTAAATCTCCAACATTTAGCACATTTTATATTACATCTTGTAGTTAAAGATAAAAAAATCCTCTTAGTATTAACCATTATAAGTTCCTTGCTATATTAATATAAAAAAGCATATAGTTGAAATTATAATAAAAACCAAAAAAACTAAAAAAAATTTAAAAAAACTTCAACACAAAAGATAATATAATATAATATAATATGGTTGTTACTTCTGTTACCTGTTACCTGATGGAAGTTGTAAAATTTTTTATTTGTTTCTTTTTTTTTCTTAAAGTTTTCTTAAATGGGACTAAATTTTAATTTTTATTTTTTTCAGGTAACAAGGTAACAAAGGTAACATAGTATTTTGTTATATTATAGTATATTATATTGTATTATATTATGTCTGTTACTTTTGTTACTTGTTACTTGATAGAAGTTTGAAAAAATTTCTTTTGAATTTCTGTTAGTTGTGTTATACCTATGTGTGTGATAGGGGTTACCTACAATTACTACATTAAACTATTTACCCACGTCCCCCTACCTATACACAGGTTACCTACCCACATACATACACATGTATTACCTATGTATAACCTATGTATTCATACCTTTAAAGGTATGAATACATAGGTTATACATAGGTAATACATGTGTATGTATGTGGGTAGGTAACCT
>Ga0256836_1000626_pt1 | contig 17811 bp, 18 predicted proteins | sample 4561380metaG_FD_185974 | JGI IMG/M metagenome (GOLD analysis project Ga0256836, IMG submission 185974) | Hydrothermal vent microbial communities from Guaymas Basin, Mexico - 4561-380 | ecosystem: Environmental > Aquatic > Marine > Hydrothermal vents | place: Mexico: Guaymas Basin | collected...
ACGAACCGCCTTCTGGTTCCCTCTAAACACCCGGTCTCCAGAGAGGGGGTAAAGAGAACTCCCTCTTTAACGAAGAAAACGTTGGCGTAGGCACACTCGCTTACAAAACCCTCTGTTGAGTAGGTTAGGGCCTCGTCGTACCTTGATTTTTGAGCCTCTTTAAGGGCAAGTGCCGAAGTTTGGGCCGATATTGATGTTTTGTAAGGTGAAACTGCCGAGAAACACCTCTTAACCCCGTAGGCCGACTTTAGCCTTACCCTCTCCCTCTTTCTGCACTCCCTTGCCGAGAGCTCAAAACTGCCGTCCTCTTTCAGGGTGAGCCGGATAAGGAGCTCCCCTCCTCCCTCTTCCTCCCACTTCCAGATTAGGAGCTCCTCAAGCTCGCCCTCAGAAAAGGGGAGTTTAAACTCTAAGCCGAGAGCTCCCCTCCTTAACCTATCGTAGTGATAGGGGAGGAGGACAGCCCTCCCCCTTTCAACCCTGACTGTTTCAATTAACTCCATTACGGCGCGTCAAATCCGGGTATTCTGGGAACTTTCTTGAGCTTGCTGGCCTTGTAGTACCAACCCCACAGTTTCTTTAGGGTGTGGCCTATGAAGGGAAGGGGAAGCATTATTGAGCGCTTGTCGTCCCTATAGACCAGGGCTCCGCCCATCCAGCAGGGCCCCATGTCCATCAGGCAGAGAATGTGGAGGTGGTGAAGATAACTCTCCCTCTTCTCCAATCCTCTTTCCCTTGCCTCAATATTTCTTGCAACAATTCTTCCCATAACTTCAGCAATGTGCCCTTGCTTGGCCTTCCACTTGGGCCCTTCAAAGGCGGCGCTGTCGCCTATTGCCCAAACCGTTTCCTCGGTTCCCGGAACCGCACAGGAGGGCTCAATCTTCACGAATCCCGCCTCGTTAAGGGGTAAATCCGAGTTCTGAAAGACCGGGTGGCCGTCTGTTGCAGGGATAAACATCGTCAGGTCGCTCTTTAAGAGGGAGCCGTCCTCAAAGACAACCCCTTCTGGCGTAAATTCCTTTATCTTCTTCCCGAAGTGCCTCTTTATCCCCAGTTTATCAAACATTTTATACGCCCTTTCGGCGTTTTTCTCCCCCAGCCTTATTCCGGGCTTTGGCATCGGTGCAAAGAAGTGGAGCTGGAACTTATCCCTTATTCCCCTCTTCTTAAAGTAGCAGTCAAGGTTGAAGACAAACTCAAATGCGGGGCCTCCCCTTACTCCGGTCGGGTCTTTGGGGTTCCCTCCGAACCCCGCAGCGATTACTCCTCCGCCCCTCTCAATCAACTCGTCTATCCTCTTTTTCAGTTCTAAGCTCTCCTCGGGCTTTCCGCATATTGAAAGGAAGTTCTCGCTCCCCTTGTGCTTTACTTTACTTCCCCCGAGGGCTATTACGAGGTAGTCGTACTCCTTTACTCCTCCGCCTTTCAAGTAGACCTTCTTCTCCTTCGTTGATATCCTCTCAACCTCTCCGATTGTCAGCTTAAAGCCGTTAACCTTTGCAACCTCTTCCAGAGGAAGGATTACGTCCTCCCACTTGTACTCGCCGGTGGGTATCCAGATTGAAATTGGGTAGATGTAGAGGTAGTCCCTGTTTGAAATCAGCTCAACGTCAAAACACTTGTGGCACAGGGCAAAGGCCGCCTCAACTCCTCCTATTCCACCCCCTAAAACCAGAACTTTCCTTGCCATTTCTTTCACCTCTCTTATCGTATTTTCAAAATTAAATTATAAGCAGGGAAACTTAACTTAATCTACCCTATCCCTGAGGTGGCCCGAAAGCGCCCGGGTTATCGGGGTTAGGAGCTCCCTTCTATAATCCCCCTTTACCTCCTCAAAGGGTTTTTTCGTTAACCTTATTAACTCTCTGCTGAGCTCCCTGCTCCACTTGTAATCCCCCTCCTCCCTACACCTGCTGCAGACCGCCCCGCCCCTCTTTACCGAAAAGGCGACAACCTTTCTCCTGCCGCAGGAGACGCACCTCCTTACCTCTGGAAACAGCCCCTCAATAAAGAGAAGTTTTGATAAAAACATCGGGTAGGCCAGCTCAAACTCCTCCTTGATTTTCAAATAGCTCTCTACGAGGCCGAAGAGCTTCTTGCTTCCCGGGAGCTCCATCTTCAGTAGCGGTTTTACGAGCCTTGCCCTGTATAGGAGCTCTGCCTGATTTGCCGGAAAGTTCTCCTCTATCAGCTTTGCCTCTTTTACCTCAAACCTATCTCCCTTTTGAACGAGCTTAAAGCGGGTTATTGAAAAGGGCTCGTACTTTACCGGGAACTCCCCCCTCCTTACCTTCACTATTACCCCGACCCGTCCCAGGAGCTCCGTATAGAGGGAGAGGGCCCTTAAACCCTCCCCGAGCCTCTGTGCCTTCAGAACTATTCCTCTCGTCTCCATTTAGACGTTAAACCTGAAGTAGATTACGTCTCCGTCCTGAACCTCGTAATCTTTACCTTCTAACCTCATCAGCCCCTTCTCTTTACAGGCCTGAATGGAGCCTTCCCTTATTAAGTCCTCGTACCTTATAACCTCGGCCCTGATAAAGCCCCTTTCAATGTCGGAGTGGATTTTCCCGGCCGCCTGAGGGGCTTTAGTTCCCTTTTTAACGGTCCAGGCCTTTACCTCCTGCTCCCCCGCCGTGAAGAAGGTAATCAGGTCAAGGAGTTTATACCCCTCCCTGATTACGGCGTTGAGCCCCGGCTCCTCCATTCCGAGCTCCTTTAAAAACTCCTCCTTTTCCTCTTTGCTCAGCTCCGCAAGCTCTGCCTCAATCTTTGCACAGATTTTTACTACCGGAGCTCCCTCTTTTGCCGCAAACTCCCTAACCGCCTTAACGTACTCGTTATCCTCAAAAAGTCCCTCTTCGTCAACGTTTGCCACGTACATAACAGGCTTTGCAGTTAAAAGGGCAAGCTCTTTAACTACCCTCTGCCCCTCCTCTCCGAGCTCCTGCAGGTAGGGCCTTATTCTCTCTCCCCTTTCCAAAATCTCTTTTATCTTTTCAAGGGCTACGAGTTCCGCCCTTGCCTTTTTATCCCCACCCTTTGCAACTTTCTTAACCTTCTCTATCCTCCTCTCAACGCTCTCTAAATCCTTTAAGACCAGCTCGTAGTTAATCGTTTCAATGTCCCTAATCGGGTCAACGCTTCCGTCAACGTGAACGACGTTTTCGTCCCTAAAGCACCTTACCACGTGGGCAATTGCGTCAACGCTCCTTATGTTTGCAAGGAATTGGTTTCCGAGCCCTTCCCCCTTACTTGCACCCTTAACGAGTCCGGCAATGTCAACGAACTCAATCGTCGTGGGGGTTATCTTCCTCGGCTTTACGACCTGGGCAATTTTGTAGAGCCTCTCGTCGGGAACCTCAACTATCCCTACGTTTGGCTCAATCGTACAGAAGGGGTAGTTTGCCGCCTCTGCCTTTGCCGTGTTTGTTAGGGCGTTAAAGAGTGTTGACTTTCCCACGTTCGGAAGGCCTACTATTCCGCAGTTAAATCCCATCTTCCTTACCCCTTTGTAAAATAGTTTTTTCTGTGGGAAATTTAAGCCGGAGGCGTTTAATGGGAAGGCACTTTCTCCTCTTCATGGTTGCAGGAGTTGTCCTCGGCTTCGTTTTGGGAGCTCTCTTCCCCTCCTTCTCCCTCTCCTTTGCCGTTGTGGGGGAGCTCTTCCTCAAAGCTTTAAAGATGGTGGTCCTCCCCCTCATTGTCGTCTCAATTGCCGGGGCAATCCTAAACATGGAGAGTATTGAGAGGTTTAAGAGGATAGGCCTCAGAGCTCTCCTCTACTACACAACAACCACTGCTCTGGCCGTTTTAACAGGCCTGCTGGTAGTCGTTCTCTTTAAGCCGGGGATTGGAGTCTCCCTTTCGGGCGGTGAGGTGAAGGTTAAAGAGGTTGCCTTCAGTTTTAAGGAGCTCTTACTCTCTTTAATCCCCGAGAACTTCTTTAAAGCCCTTGTTAACTTTAACGTACTTGCTGTAATCGTTGCGACAATACTCTTTTCCCTCGCCGTTCTCTCTGTTGAGTGGAGGAGGGAGCTCCTACTTAAGCAGGTAATAGCCGAGCTTGACGCCTCTCTAATGAAACTTACCTCCTGGATTATTAAAACCGCCCCCGTAGGGGTCTGCTCCCTCATAGCCGGTAAAATTGCCTCCCTTGGCGGGGCTTCGGCCCTGAAGCCGATTCTCTACTCCCTGAGCAAGTACGTTTTAACGGTTCTGACCGGCCTCTCAATTCACGCCCTTATTACCCTTCCCCTCCTCTACCTCCTCTTTACCCGCAAAAACCCCTACTCCCTGATTGCCAAAGTCAGGGATGCCCTCATAACCGCCTTTGCAACCGCATCCTCCTCTGCGACCCTTCCCATAACTATTACCGTCGCGACCGACGCCGGCATCAAAAGGCAGGTTGCCCAGTTTACCCTTCCCCTCGGAGCTACCGTTAACATGGACGGAACCGCCCTATATGAGGCCGTTGCCGCCGTTTTCCTTGCACAGGCTTACGGGATAGAGCTCTCCCTTCCTCAGTACCTCGTAATCTTCCTAACCGCTACCCTGGCCGCAATAGGCGCCGCCGGGATACCTGAAGCCGGCCTTATTACGATGGTCTTAGTCCTTGAGTCTGTCGGAATTCCCGTAGAGGGTATCGGGATAATCTTGGCCGTTGACTGGTTCCTTGACAGGTGCCGAACCGCAATCAACGTCCTTGGTGATATAATCGGGGCGGCAATAATTTCGGCCTCTCTGGAGGAAGAAGAGAAATGATAGGTTTCCTCCTTGACCTTGAAGGAACCCTCGTTAAAGACAAGAGCTACACCCCTTTTGAAGAAGCCCTTGAGTTTACGAAGGAGCTGGATAGACGCAACATTCCCTGGATTGTTGCAACAAACAACTCTACCGAAAAACCGCCTCAGCTTATTGAGATTTTGAGGGAGAAGGGCTTTAACGTAAACGAGAGAAAACTCCTCTCACCATCACTCCTGGCCCGGGACTTTTTAAAGAGGGAGGGAGTCAACTCCCTCTACTTTATGGGAACTGACAGAGTTAAGGAGTTCTTTAAAGAGGAGGGGTTTGAAGTCAGGGACGACCACAACGTTGAGGCGGTTGTTGTCGGCAGGGATAGGGAAATAAACTACTCCAAGCTCAAAACCGCAACTTCGGCCCTCGTCTTAAACGATGCAAAGCTCTTCTCCTTCCACATGAACCGCTTAATTCTTGACCCCGACGGTTTAGTGGGCCCCAGCGTCGGAGCGATTGCAACTGCCCTCTCCTACGCCGCCAACAAGCCCGTCGTCTCCTTCGGTAAGCCCTCTAAGGAGTACTTTGAGAGGGCCTTTGAGCTCCTCGGAATTAAAGAGCCCGATAAAATCTACATGGTCAGCGACGACCCCTTTACCGACCTTGCAGAAGGTAAAAAAGTTGCCGGCTTTAAGACGGTTTTCGTTTTAAGCGGGAAGTACAAAGACACCAAAGTTTTAGACTCTATTGAGCCGACACTTCGGCCAGACTACGTATTCCCCGACATCTCAGGGTGCTTTAAACTTTTAGAGGGCGGCCTTGGGTAGCTTAACCGGGAAGATTAAGAACTACCTTGAGCTTATAAAGGTTGAGCACACCGTCTTTGCCCTCCCCTTTGCCCTTACTTCCGCCCTGATTGCCGCCGGCGGTTTTCCTTCCCTCTACCAGCTTTTCTGGATTACCGTTGCCCTCTTCGGGGCGCGAACCGCCGCAATGAGCCTCAACCGACTGATAGATGCCGAGATTGACGCAAAGAACCCCAGAACGGCAAACCGCCACATTCCGATGGGAGTTGTTAAAAAAAGCGAGGCCCTTTTGCTTGCCCTAATCGGTTTCTTGGTTATGGTCTATGCCGCCTACAAGCTCAACCCCCTTGCCTTTAAACTCTCGCCGATTGCAATTTTCGTCTTAACCCTCTACTCGTTCACCAAGCGCTTTACGGCCCTGTGCCACATCGTTTTAGGTATTGCGATAGCCCTTGCCCCCCTCGGCGCCTGGGTTGCCGTTAAAGGAACCGTAGATTTACCCGCCTTAATCCTTTCCGGCTCGGTTGCCTTCTGGGTTGCAGGCTTTGACATCATCTACGCCCTTCAAGACGTTGAGTTTGACAGGAAAATGGGGCTTTTCTCAATACCGGCCCGGCTCGGAGTTGAGAGAGCTCTACTCCTGTCTCGCCTCTTCCACCTCTTAACCTTGGTTGGCCTAATTGCCGTCGGGATAATGGAGGGGTTGGGATTTTTCTACTACCTCGGCCTTGCAATTTCGGCTTTCCTTATGGTTAAGGAGCACAGGATTGTTGCTGAGGAGAGGGAGAAGATAGCCTTTGCCTTCTTTAACCTCAACGGCTACATCTCACTAACCGTCTTCTTCTTTACCATTCTTGACTACCTGAGGAGGGGGCTTTGGAGTTCCTGAAGTACTTAATTTCCCTTCTTGTAATCGTTGACCCCCTCTTTGCAGCCGTAATCGTTGCCGGCCTTACGACTTCGGTTTCAGAGGTTAAGCGCGTAGCCAGGAGGGCCTCTGTTACCGTTTTTATTGCCTCCTTTATTACCCTCTTCTTCGGCGAGGCCTTCCTGAAGGCAATAGGGGTAAGCATTTTCAGTATTAAAATCTTCGGCGGTCTAATTCTCCTCCACATGGCCTTCCAGATGCTTCAGGCCCACCAGCCCAAGACCAAACACACCGAGCGGGAGCAGGAGGCCGTCTACGAGAAGGAGGATATCTCCGTTATCCCTTTGGGGATTCCCATTCTCTTCGGCCCGGGAACCTTTACCACCCTCTTAATCTTCAGAGAGGAGGCACGGGGAGTATTCTCTTTCTTGGAGCTCTCCCTTGCAGTTCTCCTCCTTACGGTTATTATCTACTTTACGATTTTAAACTCGGTTTACCTCTCTAAGAGGCTGGGAGCGACCGGAGTGGGGGTTATGACGAGGGTTTTCGGCCTCTTTACCGGAGCTCTCGGCTCCCAGTTCGTCGTTGACGGAATAAAACACCTTTGGGTGGGAGGACAATGAAGGCCTGTATTCAGAGGGTAATTTCGGGAAAAGTTGTCGTTAACGGAGAGGTCGTAGGCGAAATCGGAAGGGGAATAGTGGCCCTTGTCGGTTTTGAGAAGGGGGACTTAACAAGCTACGTTGATAAGATGGCCAGGAAAATAGTTAACCTCAGGATATTTGAGGACGATTCTGGAAAGATGAACCTCTCGCTGAAAGACATCGGCGGGGAGCTCCTTCTCGTTCCCAACTTCACCCTTGCCGCCGACTGCCGAAAGGGACGCCGCCCCAGCTTCCAGTCCTCCGAGGAGCCCTCAAGGGCAGAGGATATGTTCGGCAGGCTCGTTGAGGCCTGCAAGGAAGAGGGCGTTCCGGTCAAGACGGGGATTTTCGGCGCCGACATGAAGGTTCACCTTATAAACGACGGCCCGGTAACCTTCGTTCTTACAAACAGGGAGCTCTAATTATGAAGGAGAAAATCGCCCTCTCAACCATTCAGTCAAACCTTGAAAACCTTGCCGGCAAATACGCCCCCTGGATAAAGGTTGAGTACGCCCTTGCTCTCTTTTTCCTCCTCCTTGCCTTCCTCTCCCTCTGGAGCAGGAGGCTAATCAGGAAGTTCCTCCTAAAGCTCTTCCTTCGGGATAAGAGGCTTACAAAAGCTGAGAAAATCCTCGTAAGCCTCTCAAGCTGGCTCTCCTACTTCCTCTTCCTCCTCTTTATTAACCTATCAATTCTCCAGCTGAAAATCCCGTCAGAGCCCCTTAAAATCCTCAACACCGCCTTCTTTGTCCTCTACGTCCTAATCCTTACCTTCGTTGCCGTAAGGCTTGTTGAGATTTTTCTTGAAAAGCTCTCACAGGGGGTTAAAAAGAAAGTCTCCCCCACAGAGGCTCCCCTCGTAGATACTTACTACTCAATGATTTCAAAAATCGTTAACGTCTTTATAGTCTTCGTTGCCCTTATAGCCGTCCTTGACAGGCTCGGCTTTAACGTTACTTCTTTAGTTACCTCCCTTGGCGTGGGCTCTTTGGCCGTAGGCCTTGCGGCTAAGGACACAATCAGGAACTTTATCTCCGGAATTCTCCTTGTAACCGACCGTCAGTTCAGAATCGGTGACAGGGTCTACATTAAGGACATTGATGTTGAGGGCTACGTTTACGACATCGGCCTTAGGACTACCAGAATTTTGACAATTACCGGGAATAACCTGATAACCATTCCCAACTCTAAACTAACAGAGGGAATTATTGAGAACTCCCTCTACCCTGACCCCAAAGTTAAAGACTCTGTTGAGGTAGGCGTTGCCTACGGAACCGACACAGAGAAAGTTAAGAACCTTCTCCTTGAGGCCGTTCGCGGCGTTCCGGGAGTTCTGAAGGAGCCGCCTCCGTCAGTTTACTTCACCCGGTTCGGCGACAGCGCCCTGATTTTCAAGCTGATTTACTACGTTGAGAAGAAGGATAAGGCCTTCGGCGCAAAGTCCATAATTAACGAGAGGATTAAGAGCCTCTTTGAGGAGAACGGAATAGAAATTCCCTTTCCTCAGCACGACGTCTGGTTTAAAAACCCTTTAAGAGTTGAGGGTGGAGAGGGAAAAGCTCTTTAGCGTTAAGATGAGGAGCTCTGCCGCAGGCGAGCACATCTCCGGCGCCGAGACAATCGTTCCCGAGTCGGAAGTTGAGAAAACGGTTCTCTCTTTCCTTAACCGTGCAAGGAACCACAGCCGGGGGAGTCCCGACTTTATAAACATAAAGGTTGAGGAGATTAAAGAGGAGCCGCTGAGAGCTCCCCTCCTCCCTGTCTTCCACCTTGAAGGTGCCCCCCCGGAGCTCCTGAAACTCCTCTTTCCCCTTGCCGGAATTCCCCTTGAGCTGGGGCTAAAGACCTACGAGCTCCTCCTTTCCGGCCCGGCCCCCGGCGGGAGAGTAATGAGGGGTGCAATGGTTGTTGAAGTCCCGACGGGAAGGCGCCTTGAGCCGGATAAAGAGAGGGGAATAAGGGCTTCAACCCTTGGAATCACCGATAGTGCCCAGAGGGAGCTGAAGGAGAAGGCCGGGAAGTTCTACACAGAAAATCTTAAAGATGCCCTTATTTTGACGACCAAAATCAACCTCTTTCCCGGCGTTCTGGCCGAACTGTGCATCTCCGACGACCCCGAGTATACCACCGGCTACATCTCAATATCGGGGCTCGGTTACTTCAGGCTCTTTAACGTTAAACCGCCGGGACACCCGAAAGGCGGCAGGGCAATTTTCGTTAAGAGAGGAATTTCTATTCCTGATTTAGTCTCTTTCCTTCAGAAAAAACCCTTTCTTGCTACTTCTTTTCCGGCCTACCGCTTTGGCCTTCCAGAAACTTTCCGCTCTTAACGGCTCCTTCAACCGAGGCCCCGCTCTCAATAGAAAGTTCCTTTACCGTTAAATTGCCTTTAACCTTTGCAGAGCTCTTTATCTCCACCTCGGTTGCCTCAACGTCTCCCTCAACGCTTCCCATGAGGATAACTCTTTTTGCTTTGACGTTTCCCTTTATTTTTGAGCTCTCTCCGAAAATTATAAAGTCTCCGCTGACGTCCCCCAAAACCTCTCCGTCAATCCTTACCTTCCCTGTTGCGAAAATATTTCCCTCAATTTTCAGCTCACTTGAGAGAATGCTCTTAATCTCTCCGTTTTCAACTTTATTTTTTTTCTTTATCAAGGCTCACCTCTAAGAAAGGTTCGGGGTTTACTATCTTTCCTTTGTACTTGATTGCGTAGTGGAGGTGGGGGCCGGTGCTCCTTCCAGTACTTCCCATTATTCCTATAATCATTCCCCTCTCAACTTTCTGTCCCCTGTGGACTACAACCTTTGCAAGGTGGCCGTAGAAAGTCTTAAAGCCGTTTCCGTGCTCTATCTCAACGCACCTTCCCAGCAGTCCGCACCAGCCTGCCTTTATTACCTTTCCCTCTGCGGTGGCCCTTACTGGGGTTCCCCACCTGTTGGCTATGTCAATCCCGAGGTGAAACTCAAGAGCTCCGGTAATCGGGTTCCTCCTTAAACCGAAGTCTGACGTAATCCTGCCGGTTGTCGGATACCCTACGGGAGTGCTTTTAAGGTTCTCTATGAGTGAGTCCACTCCCGGAATGAGCTCCTTCAGGTCAATTTCCGGGTCGGTTAAGACCTTCTCAACCGGAACTGCAGTTCCGCCTTTGCCGGAGCTCTCAACTTTTATTCCTACCCGCTTCATTATTGAGTTAATCGTCTCTATCCTCTTTGCCAGCTCCTCTACCGTCTCTTTCTTTTCTCTCTCAAGCTCTGCAACCTGCTTTTTTAACCTGCTGTTCTGACTGCTGAGCTCTTTTAACTCCTCTTCTAAGAGCTCAAGCCTCTTAATTAGCTCCTTTTTTTCTTCCTCTCTCTTGAAGTGCTCTTTTAAAGAGATTCCCGAAAAGACTGCAAGGAGTATAAATGTCCCGAGGAAGAGTGTTAATACTATAGCAAGGAGCTTCTTTGAGACCGTAAACCCTGAGTAGTTTCCCAACTCGTCCTTAATTACTATAACCTGAAGTCTATCCCTTTTCATCAGAGAAGTTTTACCTCTATTTGCCTATACAAAATCGGGAAAAAATTATATCATACATATCTTCAGTAGTTACTTTTCCTACAATCATTCCCAACTTCTCAAGGGCTTCGTCAATGTCCATTGAGAGGAACTCCGGAGACTCAAATCCCTCATCTAAACTTTTAATTGCCCTTTCTACTGCCCTTTTTGCCTCCTCAAGGAGCTCCCTGTGCCTCTCGCTCGTTATCACATCCTCCTCTCCCCCTAAAACGGCCTCCGGCTCTAAGAGAACAAGCCTTACAATCTCGTCGGCAAGCTCCTCTATTCCCTCCCCGCTCTTTGCGCTTATCTCAACACACCTGCTCCACTCCCTTAAATCCCTGCACCTTACCTTCAATCCTGCATCCTTCTTGTTGATTACCACTATCACGTTGTCCTTTCCCGATAGGAGCTCCCCTATCTTCCTGTCCTCCTCTGTAAACCCCGCCGAGCCGTCTATCACAAAGAGAATTACGTCGGCCTCCTTTAACTTCTCAATACTTCTCTCAATCCCGATTTTCTCAACCTTCTCCGCCGTCTCCCTTATTCCGGCCGTATCTATCAACCTTACTGGAATTCCCTTAACAGTAATACTCTCCTCTATAACGTCTCTCGTCGTGCCGGGAATTTCGGTGACTATCGCCCTCTCCTCCTTTAAGAGAGCATTTAGAAGAGAAGACTTTCCTACATTAGGCCTTCCCACTATTGCAACCTTTATCCCCTCCCTTATTAACCTTCCCTCTCTGTAGCTTCTGAGTAGCCTCTCAATCTCCTCTTTTACCTCAATCAACCTCTCCTTAACCTTTCCCTTTTCAAGGAGCTCAACCTCCTCATCTGGAAAGTCAACAGCCGCCTCTATGTAAGCCTTTGTCTCAAGGAGCTTATCCCTTATCTCCTCTATCCTCTTTGAGAGGGAGCCCTCAAGCTGCCTCAGGGCAACTTTTGCCTCAACCTCGCTCTTAGCCTCTATCAGCTGGTTGATTGCCTCTGCCTGAACTAAATCAATCTTTCCGTTTATAAAGGCCCTCATCGTAAACTCCCCCGGCTCTGCAAGCCGGGCTCCCCTCTTTAGAACCTCCCTCAGAATCTTCCTTACTACTACTATACCGCCGTGGCTGTGGATTTCTACTACGTCCTCTCCGGTGAAGCTCTTGGGAGCCTTCATGTAAACTACTAAAACCTCGTCTATCGGCTCTCCGAACTCGTCAACAACAAGCCCGTAGTAGAGTCTCCTCTCCTCAAACTCCTCCCTCTTCTGCCCCTTTTTTGTCCTGAAGAGCTCTCTCAGTATCCTTAAAGCTTCCTTTCCTGAAATCCTCACTATTCCGATTGCTCCCTTCCCCACCGGCGTCCCTATTGCCGCTATCGTGTCTTCACACAGGTAATCCCTCATTCTGCCCTCCAGTTTGCTGTTATACTTAAAAAATAAAAACTTGGCGAGGGTTTTATGTGCGGAATTGTCGGCTACGTCGGTAGGGACAACGCAAAAAATGTGATAATTAATGGTTTAAAAAGGCTTGAGTACAGAGGTTACGACTCAGCCGGCCTTGCCCTGATTGTTAACGACGAGATTAAGGTTTTTAAGAGGGTCGGGAAAATCAGGGAGTTTGAGATAGAGCTTAACAGGCTAAACATTTACTCCAACATAGGCATCGGCCACACCCGTTGGGCAACCCACGGAAGGCCCACTCTTGAGAACGCCCACCCTCACCTCTCCTGCGACGGCAAAATCGCCGTAGTCCACAACGGAATAGTGGAGAACTATGCCCCCTTAAAGGAGGAACTCCTATCAAAAGGCCACACTTTCACCTCCCAGACCGACACCGAGGTTATAGTCCATCTGATTGAAGAGGAGCTTAAAACTTCTAAAGGCTTCTTTGAGGCCTTCCTTAAAGCCGTTAACAGACTTAAAGGCTCTTTTGCAATCTGTGCAATTACAACTGCCGAGCCTGATAAACTCTTCTGCGCCCGTAAAGACAGCCCCCTCGTTGTGGGGCTCGGTGAGGACGAGAGCTTCGTTGCCTCGGACGTCCCGGCCTTCCTTCCCTACACAAACAGGGCAGTCTTCCTTGAGGACGGAGAGGTTGCCGTTGTTGATAGGAAGGGGGCTCTCTTTTACGACTTTAGCGGAGCTCCCGTCAAAAAAGAGGTCGTGAAAATCCCCTGGAGCCTTGCTCAGGCCGAGAAGGGGGGCTACAAACACTTTATGATTAAGGAGATTTACGAGCAGCCCCGGGCCGTTGCAGACACAATCAGCGGTAATACCGCCTGGTTTAAGGGTGAAATTCCCCTTGAGGGTATTGAGCCCTCCTCCTTTGACAGGGTTCAGATAGTTGCCTGCGGAACCTCCTACCACGCCGGCCTTATCGCTAAGTTCTTCCTTGAGAACTTTGCAAAAATCCCCGCAGAGGTTGACTACGCCTCGGAGTACCGCTACCGCAACCCCGTTGTAAACGATAGAACCCTTGTAATTGCGATTACTCAGTCGGGGGAGACGGCCGACACCTTAGCCGCAATGAGGCTCGCCAAGAGCAAGGGAGCAAAACTCCTTGCAGTCTGCAACGTAATCGGCTCAACAGCAACCCGAGAGGCCGATTGCGTCATCTACACCTACGCCGGCCCCGAAATCAGCGTTGCCTCAACAAAGGCCTTTACGACCCAGCTTACCGCCCTTTACCTTTTCTCCCTCTGGCTCGCCCGCGAAAGGGGAGCTCTCGGCACTGAAGAGGTTGAGGAGCTCTACTCCCACCTCCTTGAAATTCCCTCAAAAATTGAGGCCTTTTTAAACCGGGAAAGGCAGGATGAAACCGTAAAGAGGATAGCCCTTGAGTTCTACAAGTCATCCGATGCTTTATACCTCGGTAGGCACGTAAACTACCCCATAGCACTTGAAGGAGCCCTGAAGCTGAAAGAGATTTCTTACATACACGCAGAGGGCTACCCTGCCGGAGAGATGAAACACGGCCCCATAGCCCTTATAGACGAGAAGATGCCGGTGATTGTTGTTGCAACGAAGGGGAGCATTTACGAGAAGATTGTCTCAAACATGGAGGAGGTTAAGGCGAGGAAGGGGAAGGTTATCGCCCTCTTAAACCCCGGCTCGCCTGAGGCCGAGAAGATTGCAGACTACAAGATAGAGGTTCCGCAGGTTGAGGAGTTCCTCTCCCCTATTGTTAGCGTCATTCCCTTACAGCTTTTTGCCTACTACATTGCCGACTTCCTCGGCTACGACGTTGACCAGCCCAGAAACCTCGCAAAGAGTGTGACGGTGGAGTAGAAAATGGGTAAAACCGCAACCCTTTTAATCTCCTGTCCCGACACGAAAGGAATTGTTGCAGAGATTACCGGCTTTATAGCCGGAAACGGCGGAAACATAATCCACGCCGACCAGCACATAGACTTTCAGAAGAAAACCTTCTTTATGAGGATTGAGTGGGAGCTCCAGGGCTTCAAAATCCCCGATTCGGAAATAGGGAGAGCTTTTTCCCCTATAGCCGAGAAGTTTAAAATGGACTGGGAGCTCCACTTCAGCGACGAGGTAAAGAGGGTTGCAATCTTCGTCTCAAAACACGACCACTGTCTCTACGAGCTCCTCTACCGCTTCAAGGCCGGCGACTTTCCCGGAGGGGAGCTCGCTCTCGTAATCAGCAACCACCTTGACCACAAAGGTCTCGTTGAGAGCTTCGGAATTCCCTTCTACCACTTTCCCATTACGAAAGAGACTAAAAGGGAGGTTGAGGAAAAGGAGGTAGAGCTCCTTCAGAGAGAGGGAGTAGACCTAATTGTCCTTGCCCGCTACATGCAGATTTTGAGCGACTGGTTCGTAAATCAGTACAGGAACAGGATAATCAACATTCACCACTCCTTCCTTCCGGCCTTTGTGGGGGCAAAGCCCTACCACAGGGCCTACGAGAGGGGAGTAAAGATTATAGGTGCAACAAGCCACTACGTTACAGAGGAGCTTGACCAGGGTCCCATAATTGAGCAGGACGTTGTGAGGGTCAGCCACAGAGACAGTGTTGAGGATATGATTAAAAAAGGCAGAGACCTTGAAAAGCTCGTCCTTGCCCGTGCTGTAAAGTGGCACCTTGAGAACAAAATCCTCGTTTACGACAACAAGACCGTTATCTTTGACTGATTGCCCTCTTTAGCCCGTCTATTATCGGCTTAACTTTGCCGTACTTTGTCTTCAGGCTGGCCCTGTTTACTATCAACCTTGCCGTTGAGTGGAGAATAACGTCAACTTCCCTTAAACCGTTTTCCCTCAGAGTTGTTCCTGTCTGAACCAGGTCAACAATTCTATCCGAAAGTCCCACAAGCGGCGCAAGCTCAACCGAGCCGTAGAGTGTAATTATCTCGGGGTGAATTCCCTTGCTCCTGAAGTACCTGTCAGTTATCCTCGGGTACTTTGTTGCAACCCTTATAAACGACAGCTTCTCAAGGTCGTAAGGCTCATCTATACCAACCGGCTCTGCAACGCTGAGCCTGCACTTACCGAACCCTAAATCAAGGGGCTCGTAGAGCTCAAATCCCTTCTCCTCAATTACGTCCTTTCCCGCTATCCCCAAGTCTGCCGCCCCGTAAAAGACGTATGTAGGGACGTCCATCGGCTTTACCAGTAAAAACCTGAACTCTCCACTCTCAAATATTAGCTTCCTCGTCTCCTTGAGAGTCTCTTCTGCATCTATTCCGGCCTTCATTAAAAATTCAACGCTCTCTTTTAATAACCTTCCTTTGGGAAGGGCAAACGTTATTTTTTCCATCTCTTACCCCTAATAGTTGAGCTCGCTCTTAACTCTCTCTATCTCGGCTCCCAAGGCCCTTAACTTCTCCTCCATCTTCTCGTAGCCCCGGTCAAGGTGGTAAATTCTGTAAACTTCGGTCGTGTTCTCTGCGGCAAGTCCGGCAATTACTAAAGAGGCACTCGCTCTTAAATCGGTTGCAGTTACTTTCGCCCCGTAGAGCTTTTCAACCCCCTTAACGACAACCGTATTTCCGTCAATCTTTATGTCTGCTCCGAGCCTCTGGAGCTCCAAGGCGTGCATAAACCTGTTTTCAAATATCGTCTCTTTTATTACCGAAACTCCTTCGGCTAAACACATTGCCGCCATAAACTGGGCCTGCATATCGGTAGGAAAGCCCGGGTAGGGAGCCGTCGTTATGTCCGTTCCCTTCAGAGCTCCTACTTTCTTTACTCTTACCCTCTTTTCACCCAACCTTTCAATTTTCAGTCCCGCTTCGGAGAACTTCTCAATAACTGCCGTTAAGCTCTCGTAGGGGAAGTCCTCTATCTCAACCTCTCCGCCTGCCGTTCCCACCGCCGCTAAAAAAGTTCCGGCCTCAATTCTGTCGGCCATTACCCTGTAAGTAGCCCCCCGGAGCTCGGCTTTTCCCTTTATCTCTATCGTATCCGTTCCTTCTCCCTCAATCTCCGCTCCCATCTCCCTTAAAGCCCTTGCAAGGTCAACTATCTCCGGCTCCTTGGCGGCATTCCTTATTACCGTTTTGCCCTTTGCAAGGGTTGCCGCCATCATCAGGTTCTCCGTCCCTCCCACCGTCGGGAAGTCAAGGGTGATGTCGGCTCCCCTTAAGCCTTCCGGAGCTTCCGCAATTACGTAGCCGTGCTTTACCTCTATCCTCGCCCCTAACTTCTCAAGGCCTTTGAGGTGAAGGTCAACGGGCCTCAAGCCGATTGCACACCCTCCCGGTAGAGAAACGACAGCCCTCCTGTACCTTGCAACTAAAGGTCCCAATGCCAGAATTGAGGCCCTCATCATCTTTACCAACTCGTAGGGGGCTTCCGCCTTTTTAACCTCTCCCGAGACCTTTACAGTTTTCTTCTCCCTCTCAACGTTAAGCCCCATGTGGGAGAGGATTTTGCAGGTCGTATCAACGTCTCTCAGTTGCGGAACGTTTGCCAGCTCAAGCTCCCCGCTCAAAATTGAGGCAAAGAGTATCGGAAGGCTGGCGTTCTTTGAGCCAGAAACCTTTACCTTCCCTTTAAGCTCTTTACCGCCCTTTATGACAAACTTGAACATTACCCCTTTACTCCCGTTGCCACTCTCTCTATTCCTGCCAAGTCCCTGTAAATTTTAACTTCTGTGAAGCCTTTCCTCTCCATTAGTTCCTTAACTTTCCCGGCCTGCCCCTGTCCGAACTCAAGGGCTATAAAACCTCCCTTTTTTAACTTTTCTCCTGCCTCTTTAATTAACCTCTCTATCACCTCAAGCCCCGTCTCCCCGGCAAAGAGAGCAACGGCCGGCTCAAACTTTACTACCTCCTTTTCCACTCTTTTATCCTTCAGGGAGATGTAGGGAGGGTTTGAGACAACGACGTCTAACTTCCCTTCAACTTCACTTAAAAGGTCGCTTTTTTTAAACTCAACCGGGCAGTTTAACCTCTGTGCATTTTCTCTTGCCACTTTTAAAGCCTTTTCGGAGATGTCAACGGCCGTTATCCGGTGCTTTCCGCCGGTTAACTTGCACAGGGTTATTGCTATACACCCGCTTCCAGTTCCCACGTCAACTATCTTTAAACTTTCTTTATTTTTAATTCTCTCGTAAACGACCTCTACGAGGAGCTCCGTCTCGGGCCTCGGGATTAAAACCCCCTTTTCAACCTTAAACTCAAACCCGAAAAATTCCTTCTTTCCCGTTATGTAGGCAACCGGCTTTCCCTTGGCCCTCCTTATGATTAACTGTCGGTAGGCCTCAACTTCCTCCTCGGTTAAAGGCCTTTCAAAGTTCGTATAGAGCTCCACCCTGCTCTTAAACCCGAGGGAGTAGGTCAAAAGGAGTTCCGCATCAAGCCGGGGGCTCTTACTCCCCCTCTCCCTCAAAATCTCGGTTGCCCTTTTTATAAGCGTTCCGATAGTCCACTTCATGGCGAAGCAATTATCCAACAAAAACCTTGAGAGGGCAATATTTAAAACTCATAAAATTTACGGTAATTTTACAGAAATGTTACTAAGAAAGCCCTACTTTTTAAAGCAGGGATGAATTAGGGGAGGTGGGGGGTTATAATAGAGAATGAAGATGAAGACAGAAAAAGCTCAAAAGATTAAAGAAACTTTAAGTGCAACCAAACAGCGTAGGAAAAGTCAAGTCCCGAGGGTCTATCAGCTTAAACTCCAGAATCTCTCTAAAAGAGATGAGGAGAGATTAAACAGGCTCTTTCTTGAAGCCAAGTGGCTGTATAACTACATCGTTGCGAACA
>Ga0256836_1000627_pt1 | contig 17810 bp, 19 predicted proteins | sample 4561380metaG_FD_185974 | JGI IMG/M metagenome (GOLD analysis project Ga0256836, IMG submission 185974) | Hydrothermal vent microbial communities from Guaymas Basin, Mexico - 4561-380 | ecosystem: Environmental > Aquatic > Marine > Hydrothermal vents | place: Mexico: Guaymas Basin | collected...
TTTTTTATAATTGTATTTGCATTAGTATCTAAATCTATACATGAAAATATCAAAAAATTAAAGGATTTATAATGAGCATAGCAACTATAGCTATTATTATCGTTTCAATTGGCTTTATAGTATCAATGGCTTATTCAACTAGGCAATTGTTAAATATTTAAAAAAGGGTGTCAGTCGCCACCTTAAAACAAAGAGGCAAAAATAGATGAAGTAAAAGAATGGTTAAATTTTTTAAATAGGTTATTTACTATTGGATTGGTAACATTACTTGGTATCGTTGGTTGGTTGTTTTTACATTATATTTCAGCAAGTAGAGTTTTAGTATTTGCTTCTTTAATTGGTGTAATTATTTTGGTAATTATTTTATTATTACTTTCAAAGAAAATTATTTCTAATATCAAAATGTTAAAGGATTTGAAATGATTGAATATATTGTTGCTATGAGTTTTTTATTGGTTATTGGTACTTTTACTTATGTATCAGTTCAAGCATTGAAAATTTCGCTGTAAATCGTAAGAGAAAGGGAAAGGGGTATCAGTCATTCTTTTATGCATTTTCTTGCTTCTACCTTAAATTATTTTATCTTATAGAATTAAACACTATGTTGATCAGCTACCCTTTTTACTTTTTTATTGTATAATCTATTTATGAATTTACAAAATAGTATAGATATTATCGGTAAAAAAGCAGATATTGCAAACAAAAAGCTAATAGCTTTTTTAGCTATTGCTGGTGGTACTTGGTTATATGGTATTACTCCAGATAAAAGTTCATTATTAACTTTATTGTCTTCTATCGCTTTTTTTATTGCAGTGATTGGTGTATCAACAAATATAATAAAGCTAAGTGAATTACAACATAAATTAAAAGGATTAAATGATGGATAATTTAAATTTTTTATTTCCATTAGCATTATTAATAGCACCGATTATAGCTTATATAGCTCATAAAAAACATTGGAAAATAGCTGAAGTTATGTAGAAAGGGGTGTCAGTCGCTCTTTTATGTATTTTCTTACTTCTACCTTAATTTCCTTTTCCCATAGAATCTAACATTATGTTAACCAACTGTTATTTTTACTTTTTTGTTGTATAATTGCTTTATGGCAAAAATAGATGAAACAAAAGAGTTTATAGGTTTTTTAAAAGTTATATTTGTAACATTAATTGCAATTGATACTTCATTGATAGCATATATTTTAAAAAATATAAAAAAATTAAAGGATTTATAATGAATTTAGGATTATTAGCTGTATTAATTGGTTTAAGTGCATTATTTTTTATGACATATAAAGTATATAAATTTCAACTTTAAGAAAGGGGTGTCAGTCGCATTAAAACGAAACTTTTCTTACTTCTACCTTAAATTATTCTATCTCATAGAATTAAATGCTATGTTAATCAACTACTATTTATATTCTCTTACTTATACCTTGATATTGAAGAATTATGTGTAAGATTTAAACATAAATATCTTTTATATTATTGTTTTAATAGTAAATAACTTAAATTTAATCTTAAAAATTATATAATGGCTTAAGTTTGTCTAAATAGACTAAATCTCTTTAATAGTAGATTAAATAGTTATTGATTTAGATATAAATTTATAAATTTAGGAGTGAAAATGGTTGAACATCATGATTTATTAAGATCATTCAAAGATAACTGTGGTTTTGGTTTAGTTGCCAACATCAAAAATAAAGCATCTCATAAGGTTTTAAATGATGCAGTTACAGCGTTAGAGAGAATGATGCACCGTGGTGCAGTAGCAGCAGATGGAAAAACTGGTGATGGTAGTGGACTTTTACTTTCTATGCCAACAGAATTTTTAACTGAAGAAGCAAGTAAAAGTGGTGTAGAATTACCAAAACAATTTGCAGTAGCTTCTATATTTACAAAAGATAGAAAAAATCTTGATATTTTAGAAGAGTTTTGTAATAACAATGACTTAAAAGTTATACTTCGTCGTGATGTACCTATAAACATAAATGCATTAGGTGAACAAGCTATATCAACTCTACCAAATATTGTTCAAATGTTTATAACTCCAAACTCTATAATGGCTACAAATAGATTTGATGCACTTTTATATCTAAGTCGTAAAGAGTGTGAGCATAAACTTATAGATGATGAAGATTTTTATATAGCATCTATGAGTTCTAAAGTTCTTTCATATAAAGGGCTTATAATGCCTACTCATATAAAAGAGTTTTATAAAGATTTAGCAGATGAAAAATTTAAAATATCATTTTCACTTTTTCACCAAAGATTTTCAACAAACACATTACCAGCTTGGAAACTAGCACAACCTTTCCGTGCAGTTGCACACAATGGTGAGATAAACTCAGTAGAGGGTAACCGTTTTAATGTTGAGATAAAATCAGAAAGCATTAAAAGTGAAGTGTTTACTGATGAAGAGATAAAAAGAATTTTACCTATCTTACAACTTGGTGCTTCTGATAGTGCTTCTGCTGATAACTTTTTAGAGTTTTTACTTGTAAATGGTATGGATTTTTTCAAGGCTGTAAGAGCAGTTATCCCATCAGCTTGGCAAAATGCTCCTTATATGGATCCAGAACTTCGTGCATTTTATGAGTATCATTCAACTGTATTTGAAGCATGGGATGGTCCAGCTGCATTTAGTGTAACTGATGGTCGCTATATAGGATGTGCTTTAGATAGAAATGGTCTTCGCCCATCAAAATACATAGTAACAAAAGATGATAATCTTCTTATAGCATCTGAATATGGTGTTGTGGATATAGATGAAGATAATATCAAAGAAAGAGGTCGTTTACAATCTGGTGAGATGATAGGACTAGACCTTAAGTATGGAAAATTACTTAAAAATGATGATATAAATGATTATCTAAAAGGTTCAAACCCTTATATGAAGTGGTTAAATGAGCATATGATTTATCTACAAGAACATGTAGAGGGGCTATATGGTTCTGAGTGTGAATTTGATAAAGATGAACTAGTAGATAGACAAAGATATTTCAATATAACTCAAGAGGTTATAGAGCAAGTTATCCAACCTATGATGAACGATGCTAAAGAAGCTGTTGGAAGTATGGGTGATGATACACCTCTTGCTGCTTTTTCAAATAAACAAAGAAATTTTACTGATTATTTTAAACAAAAATTTGCTCAAGTTACAAATCCACCGATTGACCCAATTCGTGAAAGAGTAGTTATGAGTTTAAATACAGGTTTTGGTGAGGTTCATAATATACTAGATGAAGTACCAGCTCATGCTCATAGACTAAAAGCAGTATCTCCGATAGTTACACAAGAAAAATTAAATGTTTTAAAATCTTTTGGAGATAAAAAATCGCCTCGTTATCAAGAATTTTATCATAATGAAACATTTTCAACAGCATATAATGGTGATTTAAAAGAAGCCTTAGATGTACTTGTTGAAAAAGTTATAAATGCAGTTAAAAACAACGGTATCAGAATTGTTATACTCGATGATAAAGAGTTTTCCAAGGATAAGCTAGTTATACCTATGGCTATGGCTATTGGTCGTTTAAATATAGCTTTATTAAAAGCAAAAGTTCGTCATTTAGTATCTATGATAGCTGTAACTGGTGAAGTTATGGATTCTCATAGTGCTGCTGTTCTTATAGGTTATGGTGCTTCTGCTATATATCCAAATCTACTTTTTTCAACAGCTATTGCACAACTTGAAAGATCAAATACAAACAAGGTGGATACAAATGAAGCTCTAAAAGCTATCCACAGTGCATTAAATGCTGGTCTTTTAAAAATTATGTCTAAGATGGGTATTGCAACTATAGCTTCATATAGAAATACTGGTCTTTTTGATGTTATGGGTCTTAGTAAAGAGATAGTTGAAGATTGTTTTGAGACTTCACACTGTGCTATTGCTGGTCTTGGATATAAAGATATTCAAGAAAGACTTGAAAAGTATCATAAAGAAGCATTTAAAAAAGATGGATTTAATAAAATATTCCCTCTAAATATTGGTGGATATTATAAGTTTTATTCTGGTCAAGAACATCATGATTTCGGTCCTGCTGTTATTCATGCTATCCATACTTGTGTTGAGAGTGGTAAAAAAGAGGATTTTGAAAGATTAAAAGACTTAGTTAATAAAAGAGGTCTTAAATTTATAAGAGATTTCTTTGATTTAAAATCAGATAGAAAACCAATTAGCATCGATGAAGTTGAACCTAAAGAGGAGATTTTCAAAAGATTTGCATCTGCTGCTATGAGTCTTGGTTCAATCTCTCCTGAAGCTCATGAGACTATCGCTATTGCAATGAACAGAATTGGTGGACAGTCAAACTCTGGAGAGGGTGGAGAAGATAAAGAGAGATTTGGTACTGAGAGAGTTTCAAAAATCAAACAAGTTGCATCTGGTAGATTTGGTGTAACACCAGCTTATCTTAGAAGTGCAGAGGAGATACAGATAAAAGTAGCTCAAGGTGCAAAACCAGGTGAGGGTGGACAACTTCCAGGTCATAAAGTAACTCCACTTATTGGTAAGCTTCGCCATACTATTCCAGGTGTTACACTTATATCTCCACCACCACACCACGATATATATTCTATCGAGGATTTAGCTCAACTTATCTTTGATATGAAACAAGTTAATCCTAAAGCTAGAGTAGCTGTAAAACTTGTTTCAACTGTTGGTGTTGGTACTATCGCTGCTGGTGTTGCTAAAGCTTATGCAGATAAGATTATCATCTCTGGTGGTGATGGTGGTACAGGTGCTGCTCCACTTACATCTATCAAATTTGCTGGTAACCCGTGGGAATTAGGACTTAGTGAAGCTCATAATGCTTTAAAAGTAAATAACCTTAGAGGGCTTGTAGAGGTTCAAGCTGATGGTGGTTTAAAAACAGGTCTTGATGTTGTAAAAGCTGCACTTTTAGGTGCTGAGTCTTTTGCATTTGGTACAGGTGTTTTAACTATCGTTGGTTGTAAAATGCTTAGAATATGTCATGTAAATAAATGTTCAGTGGGTATTGCAACTCAAAATGAAAAACTTCGTGAAGAGTTCTTTAAAGGTCATGTTGATCAAGTTATAAACTACTTTACACTTCTTGCTGAAGATGTTCGTTCTATCATGGCTGAACTTGGATTTAGAACTATGGAAGAGATGATAGGTAAAAGTGAAATTTTAAGTGTTAAAGATGATGCTTTCGCACAAAAATTTGACTTCTCTTCAATCTTACATAAAGAAGATGGTATAGATACTCATCAACAAAAATTCAATCCTCCATTTGATAATAATCAGTTTGAGATAGATGTACTAAAAGAGGCTATGAGTGCTATTCAGCATCCTGAACACCCTATAAGAATTACAAGAGATATTTGTAACTTAAATAGAAGTTTTGGTGCAAGAGTAAGTGGTGAGATAGCTCAATATTATGGAGATGAAGGTTTAAAACCAGATACTATTAAAATTAATCTTAAAGGTATTGCAGGTCAAGCTCTTGGTGCATTCTTAATCAATGGTGTATCTATATATCTTGATGGTGTAGCAAATGACTACCTTGGAAAAGGTATGCATGGTGGTAAAATCATCATCACTTCTAAAAATGAGGGTGAAGAGTACTCAGCTGGTGGTAACACTTGTCTTTATGGTGCTACTGGTGGTAAACTTTATGTTTCTGGTTCAGTTGGTGAGAGATTTGCTGTTAGAAACTCTGGTGCTTTAGCTATCGTTGAGGGTACTGGGGATAATGCTTGTGAGTATATGACAGGTGGTATAGTAGTAATTCTTGGTAAAACAGGTATCAACTTTGGTGCTGGTATGACAGGAGGAATTAGTTTCGTATATGATGAGCATCACTCTTTTGTAGAAAATGTAAATCGTGAGTTAATCGATGCAGATAGAATAGATACCGATCAAGGTGATGAAGCTAGACATTATCTAAAAAGACTACTTAAAGATTATCTAGTTGAAACTGGTAGTAAAAAAGCAAAAGAATTACTTGATAACTTTAGAGTAGAGGTAAGAAACTTCTGGTTAGTTAAACCAAAAAATTTAACAAAATTACCATTAAATGTAGAAAAAGGAGACTAATCATGAGAGAATTTTTAACAACTGAGAGATTAGAACCAACAAAAAGATTAGTAGTTGAGAGAACCAAAGATTTTGGTGAGATTTATGAAGTATTTGGTAGAGACGATGCTGCTAATCAAGCTGATAGATGTATCCAATGTGGAGACCCATTTTGTTTAAATAAATGTCCACTTCACAACTACATACCTCAATGGTTAAAGTCTGTAAGTGAAAAAGATTTAGAATTTGCATTTAAACTTTCAAATGAGCCATCGCCTTTTCCAGAGGTTATGGGTCGTGTTTGTCCACACGATAAACTTTGTGAAGGTGATTGTACTTTAAATGATGGTCACGGTGCTATCACTATTGGTTCAGTTGAAACTCATATAACAGAAGAGGGTTTTAAAGCTGGTTTAACTCCTGAATTTGGTGGTATAACAACAGATAAAAAAGTGGCTATCATAGGTAGTGGACCAGCAGGACTTAGTTGTGCTACTTATCTTCTTCGTTCTGGAATTGCAGTGACTATGTATGAAAGAAGTGATAAAGCTGGTGGACTTTTAACTTATGGTATCCCTAACTTTAAACTTGATAAAAAGATAGTAGAACGTCGTGTTAAGTTTTTAGTTGATGCTGGAATGGAGTTGGTTCTTAATTGTGAAGTTGGAAAAGATATAACTTTTGAAGATATTGAAAAATCTCATGATGCTATATTTATAGGTGTTGGTGCGACAAAAGCAAAAAGAGCTTCTATAGTTGGTGAAAATGCTTCAAATGTATATGATGCTATGGATTATTTGACTGCTATTCAGAAAAAAAGATTTAAAATTGATTATGATAAAAAGTTTGATTTTAAAGATTTAAATGTTGTAGTTATAGGTGGTGGTGATACCGCTATGGATTGTCTTAGAACTGCAAAAAGAGAGGGTGCAAAAAATGTAACTTGTCTTTACAGAAGAGATGAAAAAAATATGCCAGGTTCTAAAAAAGAGTATAAAAATGCAATGGAAGAGGGTGTTGACTTTGTATTTTTATCTGCTCCTAAAAAAATTATATTAGATGACGATGGCAAAGCTATCGCAGTAGAGTATGTAAATACTAAACTTGGTGCAAAAGATGAGAGTGGTCGTCAAAGAATGGAAGAGATAAAAGGTAGTGAAACTCGCATCAATGCTGATGTTATCATTATGTCTTTGGGTTTTGATCCTGCTGTTCCATCTTTCTTAGCTGAAAATGGTATCGAGACAAACTCTTGGGGCGGTATAGTTATAGATGAAGAAACTCATGAAACAACTACATCTGGCATCTATGCTGGTGGTGATTGTTTTAGAGGAGCTGATTTAGTTGTAACTGCTGCTTATGATGGTCGTGAAGCTGCTAGAAGTATAGCTAAAGTACTTTTAAAATAAGTTTTTACACATCTTTATAATAAGTGCAAATTTATGCACTTATTATAATATACAATATAAGTAAAATTTGATATAATTAACTCGACTTCTTATATGGTTTATTTTTATAAATTTGCTATATAAGAAGTCAATTTTAGTATAACAGTATAAAATAACAAGGATTTTTTATGAATTTATTAAACATTTTTTCTCGAATATCAACAAGTAAATCAGTTAAAAATGAAGTCTCATCACATTGGGTAAAGTGTAAGTCTTGTCAAGCATTGATGTATTATAAAGAGGTTGAAAATCAAAATTATGTATGTCCAAAATGTGGATTTCATATACGAATAGGTGTAGATGATAGAATCAATCTTTTAGCTGATGAAGGAACATTTGTGGAGTATGATGCAAACCTTAAGCCAGTTGATCCATTGAAATTTTCAGATAAAAAATCTTATATCAAAAGGGTTGAAGCTGGTGTAGCTAAAACAGGAAGACACTCTTCTGTTGTAAGTGGTGAGATAACAATGAATGAAGTATCTGCTCAAATAGTTATATTTGATTTTGCATTTATGGGTGGTTCATTGGGTTCTGTTGAAGGTGAAAAAATAGTTCGTGCTGTTAATCGTGCTATTGAGAATAAACAGGGTCTAATTATCATAAGTGCTAGTGGTGGAGCTAGAATGCAAGAGAGTACATACTCTTTACTTCAGATGAGTAAAACTTCAGCTGCACTTGCTAAACTATCTAATGCAGGTTTACCTTATATATCAGTTTTAACTGATCCTACTATGGGTGGTGTTTCTGCTTCATTTGCAACTTTAGGTGATATTATTATAGCAGAACCTGGTGCATTGGTTGGATTTGCTGGTCAAAGAGTTATAGAACAGACTATTGGTTCTACACTTCCAGATGGTTTTCAAAGAGCAGAATTCTTACTTGAAAAGGGTTCTATTGATATGATTGTAAATAGAAATGAGCTAAAGAAAACTCTTTCAGATTTACTGAAACTTCTTCAAAAAGAATCTTAGTGCGATTGTATGCATTGTGTGATCAGAACCTTTTAGATTCTAAGGGTATTACTCTTATGGATTTTGTTAAGATTGCTAAAGAAAATAATGCTGAAATTATTCAGTATAGAAATAAAGAAGCTGATGATAATTTTATAAAAAAACAACTTATTGATATAAGAAAAGATTTTGATGGTATATTGATAGTTAATGATTCATATAGGCTTGTAGAGTTTTGTGATGGTGTTCATTTAGGTCAAGAAGATTTAAAAAAGATAGATGATGATATCTATAAGTCTGTAAATTTCATAAGAGAATATATTTCAAATGATAAGCTTTTAGGTATATCAACACACAATAAATTTGAAGTGCTTCAAGCCAATGAACTAGATGTTAACTATATAGGTTTAGGAGCATATCGCAATACTTCTACAAAAAATGATATTAGTCATATCTTAGGAGATGAAGTTGATACATTAGCATCTATTTCTAAACACCCTGTTGGTGCTATTGGTGGTGTTAAGATGGATGATAAATTTGAATATGTTACATACCATGTTATTGGTAGTGGATTATTAAAATGAAAATAGATATAGTTTCTATTGCTAAAAAAGAGCGTTCTATTTATGATCCACTTTATAAAGATTTACAAAAAATGATATCTCGTTTTGCAAAAGTAGAGGATATTGAAATTTTTCCAAAAGATGTAGCAAAATCACACACTATTTCATCAGAAGCTTCACAAAAGGCATATACTAGGGCTTTAACACCTTACTTAGATAAATCTTTTAACATAACTTTACATCCAAAAGGTAAAAAAATGGACAGTTATGAATTTAGTAAGCTTTTAAATGATAAAATAGCAGTTAAATTTTTCATTGGTGGAGCTTATGGCTTTGAAGATGAATTTTTAAAACAAAGTGATGTTGTTGTAAGTTTAAGTGATTTGACTATGAGTCATAAAATTGCTAAGTCAGTATTGATGGAGCAGATATATAGAGGTTTCTCTATTTTAAGCAATCATCCATATCATAAATAATTAAGGAAAGTGTAAGTGCAACAAAGTGAATTAAATTACTTTAAAGATATGTTGGAAGAGAGAAAGCTACAAATCATTAAAAATATTTCTGGTGTTAATGAAGAATTATCTCAGCTTGAAAAAGAAGAGCTAAATGACGAATGTGATTATGCAACAAATAGTAATTACTCATCTATTGAGAGTGCTATCGTTTCACAACAACAAAAAGAGTTAGAAGAGATAGATTCTTCTTTAGAAAAGATAAGTAATCATGAATATGGTATATGTGAGATGTGTGAAGATCTTATAGGTTTTCAAAGACTCAAAGTTAAACCACATGCTAGATACTGTATTGATTGTAGAGAGATAGCAGAAAAATCGAAAGAAAAATAAAAGGATTGAAAATGCACATTAAAAAATATATAGTAGCATCATCTATTTTGATGGTGTTGGTTGGTTGGTATATATATGCATATATAACACACGATACAATGAGTTTGGAATTATTTGGTATACATTTACCACCTTTAACAATAGCTGTATGGATTGTTGTTCCTATGTTTATACTTTTTATAGCAAGTCTTTTGCATATGACTTTTTATTCATTTTTAGGTAATATGAGACTTCGTAAGTATGATAAAGATTTTGATAGAGTTATAGATGCTATAGTGGATGCTTATCTTGGTAAAGAGGATAGAAAACATGAGTTTAAAACATCAAGATATAAACTTATCGGTTCTCTTATAGATAATGCAACAATATTTCCACATCAAGATATTTCTGATGAGATAGATAATGATAAAGTTAAAGATGTTATAGATACTATAAATAAAATTAAAAATGGTGAAGTAGTGGATCTTAAAAAGTATTCATTATCAAATCATAATCCTTTAATAGTTCAAAATTTAAAAAATAGTTATAAAAATGGTATTATAACTGCTGAGGAAATTTTAAGTAACTCTGAAAATTATGATGAAGATTTATGTAAATTTGTTTATCTAGATATAGCTAAAAATTCATCATTAAAATTGATACAACAATATAGCGACTTCTTAACTAAAGAGGCATTATTTGAGATAATGAACAGAATAAATGCTTCCGAAAACACTTTAGAGATGGAAAATGACGATATTATAGCTCTTTTTGATAAGTTAGAATTAAATAAAGATGACTATATGAAGATATCTAAAATACTTGCAAAATCTATGTCTCCTGATCAAAGAATAAAACTATTTGAAGTTTTAAGTGAATCTAATGAGATTGTTTTAGATGTTTATTTATATACTCTTTATGATTTAGGTATGGTTGAACTTGCTGATGAGATACTTAGAAATTCTCAAGAACATGAGTTCTTAAATTTTAAAGCATATAGAGCTTTAAAAGATGATAATCAGAATTTTAGTATAGACCTTTTTATCTCGTGATAAAAAATCTTTCTTTTTCTGAACCTATCTATGTTTTAGCCCCCCTAGCGGGGTTTACTGACTTGCCTTTTAGAAGTGTTGTTAAAAAGTTTGGAGCTGATCTAACTGTAAGTGAGATGCTTAGTTCAAATGCTTTAGCTCATGGTTCTACAAAGACACTTCATATGCTTGAAAAATCTCCTATAGAAGACCCTTATTCTGTCCAAATTGCTGCTTCTGAAGTTGATATGGCAAAAAGAGCTGTAGAAGTTTTAAATGAACAAAATGCAATAGATATAATCGACTTAAACTGTGGATGTCCTGTTCCAAAAGTGGTAGGACATGGAAGTGGTAGTTCATTATTATTAGATTTACCTTTGATGGGTGATATTATAAAAACTATCAAAGATACTTCAAATAAAAGCTTAACAAGTGTTAAAATAAGACTTGGATTTAATGAAAAAAATCATATAGATATAGCAAAAGTTGTCGAAGATAATGGAGCTGATTTTTTAGCTGTTCATGGTCGAACTCGTGCAGGAAAGTTTAAGTCAGAAGTTGATTATGATGCTATAAAAGAGATAAAAGAGAGTGTTTCTATACCTGTTATAGCAAATGGAGATATAGACTCCTATGAAAAAGCTCAATGGGTTTTAGAACATACTAGATGTGATGGTGTTATGATTGGTCGTGGTGCAGTTGGTAACCCTTGGATATTTCATCAGTTAAAAAACTCTACAAAAGATATATCTAACGATATAAAACATGCTATAATTATGGAACATTTTGATAAAATGATAGAATTTTATGGAAGTCATGGTGTACCTATGTTTAGAAAACATACTCATACCTACTCAAAAGGTTATAGAGGTGCTTCTAAACTTAGAGATGAAGTAAATCATATTGCTGATGTAAAAGAATATAGAGAGGTTTTAGATAACTTTTTTAAAAATGCTGAGTTAGCTTAAAAAGGTATAAAGATATGTTAGATATTAGTAATTCAATCAAAGTATTAGACGGCAATAACATGTCTGATAATTTATATCATTATGATTATAACACTAAGCATCTTTTATCGCTTATAAAAAGTGGTATAGATAAAGATGATCCAGCATATCTTAGTTCTTATAGATCTTTTGAAGGTGAAGTTTTTGAGAACTTTATATATGAAAAGCTTTTAAGATATGCTTTAGAGTGTGATGATATAGAAAAGTTTGTTTTAAAAGGGTTTCATCAAAATAAAGAAAAAGCTTATGCCAACACTTTATCTATAAGTGAAAAACAACAAATAGTTTATAGAACAAAAAGTAGAGAGATAAGTGAATTTGATGCTATGTTCATAACTAAAGATAAAGAACTATATTTTGTTGAGATGACTTTAGTAAAATCTGTTTTAAAGTTAAGAAAACGATTAAGAAAGAAAAAAGCACTTCTTGAATTGATATTTCCAGATTATACTATAAAAGCTCTTATCATTTTAAATGAGGGTGCAACTGGAACAAGGCAGTTTCCATCTTATTGTAAAGTATGGTTTACAAAAGAGTTTTCTGCTAAAAAAGTTTTAGATTATATCATAGATAAAAATCCAAAGAAATTAAGGCAAAAAGAGTTATTAAGCTCTCCTAAGCTTGTTGAAGCACACTCTTTAAAACTTTATCCTTTTAGATACTATAATACTATGAGTTGGATAACAAAGGCACTACGTTCTCATAAGAAATTTATCATAGATATGACTTTTTTAATGAAGCAAAGGATACAAATATATCATGATTTATATAATAAATTTTATATAGGTTATTTAGTTATAGAAGATGCTAAAAAATTGTTAAACTTAGATGATGAATACAAACCTGAGCAAAGAGTTGTTGTAGCTATTGAAAAAAAACATTCCGATGAAATTGTATTGACTTACTATATACAGTTAGCAAGAAAGAAATTGTATTTATATAGTTTTAATGATGAAAATAAAGTTATAAAAGAGAAAAAAGACCCATATGGTATAACAGTTACTGAAGTATTTCATATCAACAAAATGATGGACGATTCATATAAACTTAATTTAAGTCATATAAATACAATTAAAAAGCTTCTAAAGAGTTATACCTCATAAGAGATATAAGAAGCTTTATTTGTATAAGATTCTAATTTTTTGTTATTATCTTCATTATTTGTATCTTCACCATTTAAGAAATTTTCTAGTTCTTGATGTCTATTTTGTAATATACTTTCAAAATCACTTTGTGTTGTTGGTTTATTATCTGTAAATTTATCTAGTAGTATATTATTTCTACCCATAAGAACAAGATAACTTTGCTCTCCAAAATCAAGCATTACAACACTGTTATCTTCATTTAAACGCTTTTGAAATCTAATTTTTACATTTTCATCATCTGATTTATTGTTTTCAGTTGTCTTTTTTATAGGTGTATTATTTGTTTGATCAGGTTGTTGCTGATTTGGCTTAAATAACCAAGGTGAATTTGATTTATTTGCATTTGGTATTTTTTTTCTTATAAAAAATAAAACTATAATCCCTAACAATAACAGTCCAACAACTATGTAATAACTAGTAGATATTTCAGTTGTTTTTTTTGTAGGTAGGGCAGATAGAGGCTTAGTTGATGTTTGAATTGTATTATCTTGTCTTTTATATGTTACATTATTTGAAAATCTTAATCTAAGTCCATATCCATCAGATGTTTTTGAAGCTTTTAATGTAACAAAATCTGGAACATACGCAACTATTTGAGTATAGTTTAGCATAGGTGTTATGCTTAATGATGTAATATACTTTGAAGATAATTTTTTTAATTTTGATGATTCTATCGATGCATCTTCTAGTTTTATAACTATTGTTTTATTGATTTTGCTCTCTTTTATTGTACCTTCGTAAGGGGTGTCAAAAGTTATCATAACATCAACCCTGTCAGTTCTATCGTATATATTGTAACTTAATATTTTTGATGCATATAAACTAAACGGTAGTAAAAAAAGTAATAAAAGTTTAATCATAATCTCTCTTTTGATAAGTGGTATAGTACAGCACCAGAGTCTAGTACTTCATTTATACGGATAGCAAGATTTTTTTCATAGACCATAACTTCACCTTTACCTAAAATACGACCATTTACATAGGTCTCAACACTTTCTCCTGCAGGTTTTTTTAAGTCTATTATCGAGCCTTTTTCAAGTTTTAAAATCTCTGCAACACTTAATTCTGTTTCACCTAGTAAAGATAGAAATTCAACTTCCATATCTAAAAGTCCAGAATAATCCATCCATGCCAATTCAGCTTCAGCATCAAATTCTATCTCTTCGCTATGGTATTTATACCTATTTCGGCTCAATTTAATTCCTTGATAGCTATTTGAAGTTCGCTATCTTCTATCTTGATACTTTTTATATCATCGTAATCATAGTCTAAAAAATCAATTTTTAAAAATTTAGGAGTTCCTATTGTGAACTGATTATCATCTTCAGCTATAACTTTTGCACTTCCAACTATTAGGTTTGCAGTTTCAAGTAACATATCTATCAATGTTTCTTCATCACTAGAATCTTCTTCTAAAAAAACTTGTGCAACTTTTTGTATAAAACCATTTTCACCAGCTATATATACCCTATAAGTCTTAGAATCTTTAGCATCTATATCTATATAAGATATAAAAGTTTTTGAGTTGTTAATTTCATCATTTATTGTATAGGGAAGTCTTATTTGGTGAATGCAGAAATTTTCTGCAGCTTTAAGAATAATTTTTATCATAATTTAATTATAACCTTTCATATATTTAACTAAATTGTACTTAAAATTACATCAATTATAAATTAAATATAAATAGAATTTTGAGTAAAATGTTATATGGAATTGATTTTACTTGGTATCGGAGTTGGTACTTTATCTGGTTTTTTTGGCATTGGTGGTGGTACTATCCTTATACCTCTACTTTTACTTATTGGTTATGATATAAAAATAGCTATAGGTATATCTGTTGTTCAAATGGTTTTTAGTTCTGTATTTGGAAGCTATCTAAATAACAAAAAAGGTACATTAGATATATCTATGGTTCTTTTTATAGGTTTAGGTGGTTTTTTAGGAGCTTTATCTAGTGGTATCATAACTTCAAATTTTAGTGATAAAACTTTAGAAATTGTATTTTTACTTTTTGCTATATTTGCCCTTATTAGATTATTTTTTAAAACTAAAGAGCATCAAGATGAAAAAGTTGTAAATAAAATAGTTTTATTTGTTATTGGATTGGCTTTAGGTTGTATAAGTATGGCAATAGGTGTTGGTGGTAGTATAGTCTTAGTCCCCATACTTGTAGGATTTTTACATATTCCGTTAAAAAAAGCAACATCGGCTGGTTTATTTTTTGTGATATTTTCATCTATTTCAGGGTTTATATCACATTCATTAAAAGGTCATATCGATTTTCAAACAGGTATAATTATAGGTTTAGCATCTTTAGTTGGTGTTTATGTGGGGATACATTTAAAAGAGAAAGTAAATTCAGCTTTACAAAAAAAACTTTTAGTTGTATTTTATCTGTTAGTGGTAATATACCTTATGCAAAGAATTTTTTTATAACAAAAGGCAAAGAGTGAAAAAAGATAGTATAGTTATAACGGGTGCAAGAGAAAATAATCTAAAAAATATAAATTTAACCATACCAAAGAATAAGCTAGTGGTAATGACTGGTATAAGTGGTAGTGGTAAATCAACTTTAGCTTTTGATACACTCTATGCAGAGGGGCAAAGAAGATATATGGAATCTTTGTCATCTTATGCAAGACAGTTTCTTGATCGTGTAGGTAAACCTGATGTTGATAAGATAGAGGGTTTAACTCCTGCCATAGCGATAGACCAAAAAACAACTTCTAAAAATCCCCGTTCAACTGTTGGAACTATAACAGAGATATATGACTACTTTAGACTTCTTTATGCAAGAGTTGGCATTCAGCATTGTCATCAATGTGGTAAAAAAATCTCTCAAATGTCAGCATCAGACATTATAAATGAAGTAGCAAAACTACCAGAGGGCGCAAAGCTTGTTTTACTTGCTCCACTTGTAAGGGAGAAAAAAGGCTCGTATGCGGATTTGTTAGAATCTTTAGTACATAAAGGTTATGTAAGAGCTATGATAGATGGTGTGATGGTTAGACTAGATGAAGAGATAGAGTTAAGTAAAACTAAAAAACACACTATAAAAGTTGTAATTGACAGAGTTGTAGTAAAAGAGGAAAACAAAGAAAGAATTGCATCTGCAGTTGAAAAAGCACTAAAGCAGAGTTATGGCGAGTTAGAGATAGATATACTAAATGCTAAAGAGTTAGACTTAAAAGAGGAGCATATACACTACTCAGAGCATAATGCTTGTTTTGATTGTAAGATAAGTTTTGACCCACTAGAGCCTCTTAGTTTTTCGTTTAATTCCCCTAAAGGTGCTTGTAGTGAGTGTGATGGGCTAGGGCTTCGTTATGCACTTGATGTAGATAAGATTATAGATATAGATTTACCAATAGAAAAGGGTGCTGTTAAAATTGTATATGGTTTTAACAAAGGTTACTATTTTACATTTTTAAAAGGTTTTTGTGAAGCTAACGATATAGATATGACTGTGCCATACTCAGAGTTAGAGGAGTATCAGAAAAAAGCGATACTTCATGGTAAACCAGATGAAGTAACTTTTCTTTGGAAAAAACACGAAGTAAAAAGGGTTTTTCCAGGGATTATTCGCATCGCTTACGATATGCTAAAAGATGAAAAAGAGCTAAACGACTATATGAGTGAAAAAGTTTGTAATATCTGTAATTCTCATAGACTAAAAAGGGAGTCTTTAGCTGTAAAAGTTGGAGGTTTAGGCATCGCTGATTTGTTAGATATGCCTATAACTAAAACTTATGAGTGGTTTAAAAATGAGGAAAATTTTAGTTACTTTGATAATCAAGCACAACTTATATCTGAGCCTATTTTAAATGAGATAAGGGAGAGACTTTACTTTTTACACGATGTTGGTCTTGGTTATATCACACTTGGTAGAGATGCAAGAACTATAAGTGGTGGGGAAGCTCAAAGGATAAGGATAGCATCTCAGATAGGTTCAGGACTTACTGGTGTTTTATATGTTTTAGATGAGCCTAGCATCGGCTTACACGAAAGAGATACACTAAAACTTATAAGAACACTTAGAAGTTTGCAAGAAAAGGGCAATAGTGTTATAGTAGTAGAACACGACAAAGAGACCATAGAAAATGCTGATTTTATAGTAGATATAGGTGAGGGTGCTGGTAAGTTTGGTGGTGAAGTTGTCTTTAGTGTAGAAAAAAGATAGAGTATTTTTATAGACGGGAACAAGAAAAGTTTATAGAGATAAAAAATGTAACTATTAATAATATAAAAGATTTAAGTGTAAAAATCCCACTAAATAACTTTGTATGTATAACGGGTGTAAGTGGAAGTGGTAAAAGTTCACTGATGCTACAAACTCTTTTACCATCTGCAAGGGAGTTACTAAACCATGCAAGAAAAGTAAACAAAGTTCAAGGTGTAACGATAAATGGGCTTGAAAATGTAGATAAGGTTATATACCTAGACCAAAGCCCCATAGGTAGAACACCTAGAAGTAACCCAGCAACATATACAGGTGTGATGGATGAGATAAGAAACCTTTTTGCACAAACTAAAGAGAGCCAAATTAGAGGTTATACAGCTTCAAGATTTAGTTTTAATGTAAAAGGTGGTAGATGTGAGAAGTGTCAAGGTGAGGGCGAAAATAAGATAGAGATGCACTTCTTACCAGATATAATGGTTAAGTGTGATAGCTGTCAAGGTCAAAGATACAACAACCAAACATTAGAGGTTTTTTATAAAGGTAAAACGATAGCTGATGTTTTAGCTATGAGTGTAGAAGAAGCCTTTGATTTTTTCAAAGCTATACCAAAGATA
>Ga0256836_1000628_pt1 | contig 17800 bp, 15 predicted proteins | sample 4561380metaG_FD_185974 | JGI IMG/M metagenome (GOLD analysis project Ga0256836, IMG submission 185974) | Hydrothermal vent microbial communities from Guaymas Basin, Mexico - 4561-380 | ecosystem: Environmental > Aquatic > Marine > Hydrothermal vents | place: Mexico: Guaymas Basin | collected...
TTGAAAAATTAAAAACACAATTAAAATTGTAATTTACTTAAAACGACTTCTTTCTTTATAAGTTCTCAATTTCTCTCTATTAATAATTCTATTTTGTCTCAAGGTAAGTAAGTATACAGTACATACAATAGAGGATGATCTAATGTTATATCGATATTATTTATTTTAAGTATAATATCTCCTTTTTTTAATCATGCTTTAGAAGCAGGTGTGTTTGGTAGAACTTTTTTAATTAAAGCTCAATATGGTTGAGTAAGTCATTTAGTTTTTGCTATAGAAGGATTTAAATCAACGAATTCTATTCATAAAAATGGTCTGATTATTTTACCATATTTTTCGATACTTTTCAAAGTAGCATTTACAAATTCTTTACTGATTGGTAAAGAGAATCATATTCATTGTCATATAGCACTAATGGCTGTATTTATACCAATTACTCTGCCATTAATATCAGCTAGTGGTCCTCCACTATTTCAAGGGTTGATAGCAGCATCCGTTTGATATAATCCTATATATACACTATTAGTTTCGTTGTCTAGATCATTTAAATTTCTACCTAAAGCACTTATTATACCAAATGTAGCTGTATTTGAATATTGAGCTAATGCATTTCAAATAGCTATTACAAACTGTCATACTTCTACTTTCTCTGAAAGTGGTTTTATTTCTGCAGGTTTTAAATCTCATACTGGTTTTCAATTTCTATTGTTAACTTTTAATACTGCTAGATCTAATACTGGGTCAATCCATATTCTTTCGACATTTAGTATTTTACCATCTGAAGTTACTACAGTATAATCAGCATTTGGGTCTTGTACTACATGTTTGTTGGTTAAAATATATCCATCTTTTGTTACTATTATTCCACTTCATCATCCGATTTTCTCTTTTTTTTCTGCAATATGTCATCAAAAGAAATCAAAAGGATTTTCGATAAATATTTTTAAATTTTTGCTAATTACGATACTAACAACACTAGGTGAAAGTTTTTTTATAGCATTTATAATTTCTGATTGTAAATTTTTAATAGTTATTTTTTCTTCTATTTCTTTTGTTACAATTGTTTTTTTTACTTCTGGATTTATTTTTAATTGTAGAGTTTTTCATTTTGTAGAAGTTGATACAAAATTTATAAATCCACTGGTTGTTAAATAATATATTCCTGTAAACATTAATATATTTACAGCAAATGTTATTAAAATAACGGATATTGCTAATTTTTTTATAGTCATTTTATTTATAATTAAGTTATTAAATTAAAGGTTGATATATTAGCCTAAAATTATATTTTTCGAGTGTTTGTTTTGGTAGGTCTAAATTTAATTGTGTTTTATATTGAGCATTTCATCTTTGGATAATTTTGTATCCTACCGTTTCAAAATTTTTTATAAATAAGTCATATTTTAAGCAAGTTCTAGGACAAACTTCATCAGTAGGAAAGTATCATCTTTTTATGTTTTCAATAGCAGAAGTATCACATAGTCTTCAAACAAACACTAAAGCATAAGGATACCAGATATCTAGATTTAAGTTTTCTTTTTCAAAGAAGTCAGTTATATGTGAAAAATCTATAATATTTTGAAAGTCTATTCAAAATCTTGCAATATTATTTTTTTTAGCCCAGTTTATAAAATATTTATTGGTAAGAGAAGTTCTAGAAAATCCTTTTTTTTGGTTTTCAGCAAGTTGTTTTTTTAAGTTTTGTATTTCTTCTGCTGTTTTATTTTTCATCAATTTCCCAGGAATATGTACATTTTTTTCTATTCCTAAAGTATCTACTATAGGATTTTTTAAAGTTTTGACTAAGAGTCTTCATAAAATAGGTTTTAAATTTTCAAAATTTTCAATTAATTTTATAGTTCAAAAGTCATTTACAACTACTTCTACGTATCATAATTTAGGATTTATATATTTAGCGTTTTCATTAATATATTGGAGATTTTCTATTAATCTTTCTCTTATTGTATGGTTTCAATAGTATGGAGTAACAAATACAAATTTTTTTATTTCCTTGGTAACGTATTTTTTATCAAATTTTTTGATAAGTTCTATAGCTTTTTTTATTTCGTCTAGAGTAGGTAACAAAAACTCACATTGTTCTGTTCAAAAATAAAAACCTTTTATGTTTTTAAAAATATTCCCTCATAGATTTTTTCTTATTTGCATTGCTGACATTACTTGTATTTCATATTGGGGAGATAGATTTTCATATACTTCTCAAGGTAAATTTTCCATAAATCGTTTAGCTACTTTTCTATCGTCAGAGAATAAAATAGATTCGATGTTTTCTAAAATTTTTAGATTAGGAGTGTTTATCCATAGTTGCATTTATTTGGTAGTAATAATTGTAAAATCTATCGGAATTGTAAAAGAGATACGAGAGTCGCAAATATCCTCCTAGTATAAATATAGGTATAATTCGTTTAAAATTTATAGTTAATAGGCTGTCATAAGACAGATGTAATATTATTCAAAATAAGAATCAACTTAAAAAGATTGTTTTTTTTGATAAAAAGTATTTATATATAAATTGTCCGATACTTCAAGTAAATATTGTATGTGCCATAAATCATATTAATCATCTTGATATAATTAATCACGTTCATCATATAAAAATTGAGATATTGTCGTTTGATAAGTTTCAGAATAGATATACGAAATTTTCTACAAAAGCAAAACTGATAGCTCCAAATATAGAAAACGCTATCATATCACTTATTACTTTTCAAAATTTTAGGAATAAGCATAAACTTAAAAAGAATTTTACTAGTTCTTCTCATATGGCTACATATATATAGTAGTATAGTATTTCTGAATTAAAGAAATTTTTAATTAGAATGAATAAAATAATGCTTTGTAATAGATAAGTAGATAATAATTTAAAGAATATTTTTAGATTCCTTGCCTTTGATATAAGAAAGAAAAAAGAGATATTTATTATACTGAGATAAAAGAGAAAATATAATAATGTTGAAAAATTTGTTAAAATAGATATTTTTTGATTTGTAAAGTCAAAAGAAGATAAATTAAATGTTTCTAACAGATGAGGATAGTATAAAATACTTCATCAACTAACTAATCCTATCAAGATAAGTACTAGTATTAATCGTTTGGATATGTTTTTTCCAAAAATGTATTTTATTAACCAGATTCGTATATTGAAGATTATAAAATTTAATATTATTAAAAAACTAATGATAAATCGCTTCATTATTTTAATTTAAATCTTGAGATAAATAGATGAGTTTTAAATCTAAAGATATAACAAGATTACAAACAAATTATATAGATTTTTCTAATCTTATTAAAAGGATATTTAATTTAAGATTTTTTACAAGACTTTTTGTTTATGTTTTTATTTTTTTTATAATTTTTATTGCGTTTTCATATATTAATGTTGTTTTAAAGTGATTTTTTAAAAAGGTATCTAAAGTTTTGTTAATAGCTACTTCTAAGACATTTGGGAAACAATTAGAAGCAGATGATCTTTGACAGATTAATTTTCTTATTTTGTGATGTGGCGGTGAGGAATGGCCAGGTGGTTGGCTTACCGATACAATAATGATAGCTTCTTATAATCCTAATTTAAAGACTGTTACTTTTTTGTCTATACCAAGAGATTTATATATAGAAGATAAAGATATTGGTTATAAAGGTAAGATAAATGGTTTGTTTGCTACAGTATATTTGGCCAACAAAAATAAGTTATGAAAAAGGGCTGCGATAGATTTGGCTGCTAAGAGTTTGGCAAAGAAAATAAAAGAGATTACTGATATTCAAGTTCAAAAATATGTTATTGTGACATTTAAAGGTTTTGTAGATTTTATCAATAAGTTGGGAGGTATAGATGTTTATGTGCCTTATACTTTGATAGATACTAAATACCCTACATATGATTGAGGACGGACAACAATAAAATTTAAAAAATGATGGCGGCATATGAATGGACGGGATGCGTTGATATATGCTAGATCCAGACATTCTACATCTGATTTTTCTAGATCTCAGAGACAACAACAAATTATAAAAGCAGTTTTAAATAAGTTATTTTCTTCAAAAGTTTTATTTGATGTATCTAAATTAAAACAACTTTATTTTCAGTATAGTCAGATGGTTTTTACAGATTTAAGCTTCAAAGAAATTTTGGGATTAGTTCAATATATAGATAAAATAAAACATTTCTTTTCTTTTGTCTATACAGCAGATTGTGATTGGTCTAGTCGAAAATCAGTAGAGCCTTGATGTTTACTTTATTATCCTCCTAGAGATTTATTTAATGGACTTTCTGTATTACTTCCAATAGGTGCTACACCAGATAATCCAGGATTTTACGAAAATATGAAGAAATTTGCTTTTATAGTTATTTATAACCAAAAGTTTTTATTAGAAAATCCAAAGATACAAATAGAAAATGGTGTTAGTAAAAAATTTTTATATAGAAAGTATTGATATGCATATCCAATAGCTTCTAAGTTAGCTAAAAACTTAAAAGTATATGCTTTCAATGTGGTAAATGTAAAAAATGCTTCGGCAGTATATAGTTGAACAATTGTTTTTTATAGATCTTGAGATGATTACTCAAACACAATAGAACTTTTAAAGATGTTTTTGCCTTTTGAAAAAGTTAATAAAAGAAATTTGACATGAGATATTGATATGAATATAATAATAGGTAACGATTTTATTAGATAATTGGTAATTTTTTAGATATGGATATTCAAGAGTTGGAAAATTTTATAAATTATCAACCCATTTTTGATATTAATAAAGTTGATCTTTTAGTAGAAGATATTAAAAGTAAAGCTTCAGAATATTTGCCTAGTAGTCAACTTTCTTCAATTGATAAAGCATATGATTTCTCTAAAAAGGCTCATCAAGGGCAAAAAAGACTTTCTGGGGAGCCTTATATAGTCCATCCAGTGAGAGCTACTCAATTTTTGATGAAAATAAAACCTGATATTGCTTCTATTCAAGCTTGTCTTTTACATGATGTTATAGAAGATACCCCTTATACTTACGAAGATATAAAAAATAATTTTTGAGAAGAGGTAGCTAAGCTTTGCCAATGATTAGTAAAAGTGTCTAAGGTAAGATATAAACATATTTCTGATAAAAAAGAGGCTGGAGAGCTTAGACAATTAGAAACTTTGAAAAAAACATTTTTAGCTATGTGAGAAGATTTAAGAGTTATTTTTATAAAATTAGCCGATCGTATTCATAATATTCAGACTCTTCATTATCATCCAAAACTTGAAAAAAGAAAGAGGATAGCATTGGAAACATTGAAAATATATGTTCCCATTGCACAAAGATTAGGACTTTCTGTTTTTCAATGATATTTAGAAAATTGAGCATTTAGAATTTTAAACGAAAAAGAGTTTTTTAGAATATTTAAATATGTTAAGAAAAAGTATGGTAATGGAGAAAGATATATAGAAAAGGGAATTTTGAAATTAAAACATTTATTAGAAAAAAACAATATCAAATATTATACTATTAAAGGAAGATTAAAATCACCTTATAGAATTTATAAGAAACTTCAAAAATATCAAACAAAAGACATTAGTAAAGTAATGGATATATTAGCTTTTAGGATTATAACTGATTCTATATCAAATTGTTATAATATTCTGTGAGTAATTCATTCAAAGTATACTCCTATTATTAAAAAAATTAAAGACTATATAGCTGTTCCCAAACCGAATGGTTATCAATCTCTTCATACAACTATTTTGTGAATGTTTGATTTTCCTGTAGAGATTCAGATTAGGACAAAAGAAATGGATATAAAGGCAGAATATTGAGTAGCAGCACATTTTGCTTATAAAGAAGCTGGTTTAAAACCAGTTTCAGTTGAAGAAAGACAGGCTCAGTGGATTAAAAAATTGCAAGATATAGTAAAATCTTATCAAGTAGAAATAGAAAAGGAAAAGTTTAAAGATGCTTTGCAGATTGAAATTTTAGAAAAAAATATTTTTGTTTATACTCCTAAAGGGGATATTATTGAGCTTCCTAAGGGAAGTACTGTTTTAGATTTTGCTTTTAGAATTCATACAGATATAGGTTTAAGATTTAAGAATGCTTTGGTAAATTGAAGAATAGTTCCTATTGATTATAAATTAAAAAATTGAGACATTGTGGAAATAAAAGTTTATAAGAATAGATATAGTGCTAGTAAATCTTGGTTAAATGTGCTATATACACCTTCTGCAAAAGCTAAATTGAATAGATTTTTAAAGCAGCAAGCTAAAAGGGATTTAATTAATTTGTGAATCCGTAAATTAGATGAAAAGTTGAAGCAATTATGATTGCCTACTTTATTTACTAGGAAAGATAAAATTTCTAAATCTTTTTCAAAGGAAGAGCTGGAAAATTTTTTAGTTAATATTGCTGAAGGAAAGGAGAGTATTATAAAATTTATTAAGAAATTTTATCCAGAAGTAGTAACTTCTGAAGATAAAAATATAAAAGCAGAGGAAAAAGTTATTAAAAAGAAAGAAAAAAGTGTTTGAAAGAATATTATAATAGATATTGATAAAGTGGTTGATTACAAAGTTTGCCCGGAATGTAAACCTAAACCTGGAGATAAGATTATATGAAGGGTGGGGAAGGACTGAATCAAGATTCATACATTGTCTTGTAAAGCTTTAAAAAGTATTTCCTTTGATAAATTAGTAGAAGCACATTGGGAAGGAGAAGAACCTAATATATATTATCTGAAAATTTGATGATATATGCTTGATAAACCTTGAATTTTAATGCAGATTTTAATGATATTTTCAGAACTTCAGATAAATATTAGGGACATTAGAGTACAACCAGAGAAGAAGTACAAGCATTTTATTTGGGTAAATATTTTGGCTGAATTTAAAATTCCTTCCAAGATGTATTATCTTTTAAAAGAGTTGAAAAATACTAAAGAAATTTTTAAAATAAAAGAGGTAAAAGTTTTATAAAATTAGATGTTTTGTATGAAAAGAAAAATTTTTTGATTTGTTTTAATTTTTTTGGTATTTGTAGTTTTTTCATTCGATTTTATAAATATATTACCTAAGCTTTGAATAGATATTTCGAAATATAACAATTCTACACCTATTTCTCGTTATGAATTAGTTAGATTTTTAAACTTAGTTGATTGTTTTGATTGTTTGCATCCTCCTAGATGGGCATATGAAAAATATAATTCTTCTTGGTGGCAAGAGTTCAAAAATAAATCAACTAGCAATTTTGATGATATTTTTTACAGGTCTACTTTTTACAATAAACAAGATTATTATTATTGTATTGCATATGCTGCAGATAAATGATATATTCATTGATATCCTAGAGAACTAAGTCCAATATGTCCTGGTAAATTTTGTGGTGCTAATTATGCTAGTTATGCTGATTTGATACAAATCTTAACTAACATAGTGGCAACTAAATTGTATAATAAATATTATATTAATTGGCAAAAAGTTTTAGATTGGTATAACAAATTACCAGAGAATAGTATTCTAAAAAAAGTATTTAATGAAGAAGATTTACGTAATATTGAAAAGTGATTAGATAAATGTGCTTGAAATAGCTGTCATATAGAAAATATTTCTCAGTTTAATACATATTTAAAGTATTGTACTTTTAATTTGAAGGATTGTTGATTTAGAACTTTTCAAAATTTATCTGAAGGCCAGCGGCCTATAGCTCAAGTAAATTTTTTATTAGAAAATGGTATAATTTCCGAAGACTATATAAAAAATATAAAAGATTTTTCAAAACCTGTTCCTAAAAAATTAGTTTTAGATATTATAGAAAAAGTTAAGAGTGTTATAAAGTGTGATTTTGACTTAGATTATGATAATGACTGAATTTTAAATAAAGATGACAATTGTCCTTATAGTTATAATCCTTATCAAAAAGATACAGACAATGATGGAATATGAGATGTTTGTGATGATGATATAGATGGAGATTGAATCAAAAATCCAGTTTGAGTAGTTGATGACAGATGAAATATAATATTATCAAAACTTTTAGATTGAAAAAAGCGGGATAATTGTATCTTTATACCTAATCCTGATCAAAAAGATTATAATCATAATTGAATTTGAGATGTTTGTGAAAATAATAGTAGTAATCTTATAGCCTTACAAATAAATGCCTATCCTTTGTGAGGCACAGCACCTTCTAATATTAAATTTAAAGCTAAATATGTTTGAGATTTAAAACAATTAAATTGGTTTTTTTGAGATTGAAAAAAAAATAGGTGAATACAAACCAGTCATTATTATAAGAACGGCGGCATTTATAATGTAGTAGCTTATTGACATTTTAAAGATTGAAAAGTTAAAAGTGCGTCATTGACTATAAAATTGGATAAATTAGATATAAAATATGGTTTGCAAATATATTGTGAACCTTTGGTAGGTATGAAACCTTTAAAAGTAGTTTGTAAAGCTTTTACAAAATGAAATATAAAAAAAATTAAATGGATTTTTAACGAGAGAGATAAAAAGATTGTAATTCCTGATAAGGTGGTTTCTAAAATATATTTTACAAAATGAATATATCCTGTGCTAGCTCAATGATTAGATGAAGAAAATCACATTGTAGCTACAGCTCAGTTGAATATATGAGTTAATGATAAATTTAATCAAAATATATGAGCTTATTTTATAGCAAAACCTATGGAAAGTATAGTATGAAGAAAGATTTTATTTAATACTAAGATAAAAGGATTTAAATATTCAGATATAAAAACTATATATCGAAATTTTGGGGATGGGTTTAGAGTAAATAATAAAGAATTAAAGATGTATCATATATATCAAAAGCCGTGAGTTTATGTTGTAAGACAAAAAATAGTATTATTTGATAATAGATATTTAGATAATCATATTACAATAGTAATAAATGAAAAAAATTTGAAAAAGTGAAAATGAATTTCTTTGACAGCTGATAGATTGTTAGTTAATGTTTGAGAGAGAGTAAATTATAAAATTATTTTAAATAATTTGAAATTATCTGAAATTACTTTGATAAAATGGTATTTTGAAGATATAAATAATAGTTTTTCTTTTAAACCTTTAGAAGAAAGTTTAAGAAACAGCCATATTTTTTATAAACCATGATCTTTTAAGGTAAAAGCTATTGTTTATACAAGAAACTGAGAAAGATATGAAGCTTCTTTGATACAATGAGTAAGAGGAAGAAAGATGTGTTCTCCTTTAGAATATAAAAGATTGCATTGTGATATGGACAAAGATGGTATTCCTGATTTGTGTGATGATGATATAGATGGAGACTGAATTCCTAATTTAATTTGATCGTTACTAAAAGAAAACTCAGATTGTAAAATAGATTCTTCTATAATAAATCAAAGTTTATTGGAAAAACAAAGGCAAATTATTTTAAAAAATTATACAAAATGAGAAAAACCTCAGTTTGATAATTGTCCTTTTGATTATAATCCTAACCAGAAAGATTCTGATTTAAATTGACTTTGAGATAAATGTGATAATACAACTAAAGGATGGATAGATAGTAGTTATGGTTTATTAATAGGTAATATTTGGACTGAAAAAATTAACAATGGATTTGAGAGTTCAAAAACTAATTATTCAACAAATGAATTTATTATAACTAGATAAGTTGTATTGCTATTTTATAATACTATATACTATATATTCTGGTATTTTTGAAAATTTTGTTCATTTTAATATAAGTTGAAAATTTTGATATTTTCATTCTGAACTAATTAAATTCCAATTGGTAGGGACTTTTTGACTAAATTGAAAGCAATAATGCATATTTTGATTTGTTTTTTGAAAATATCCCCAAAATATTTTTTTATTTGTGAATGTTGGTAAAGAATTTAATAAAATTATGTTTCATTGTGCTTGAGAAAAAGTTCAAGTTATTATTTTAGTTGTGTTTCAGTCAGTTATTCCAAATATATAACTTACTCCTGCTGCTTGTCAAGTCCGAAACAATTTAACAGGTGTAAAGTTTATAATAGGGTTTATATCGTTTCCTGAAAGAGGATTTTCGTTATTTAAGTTGCTGTCTGTATTGATGTATAAAGGTAATAGTATACCATCACCTGCTTTTTGAAAATTAATAAACCAATTTTCATTTATATCTGAACAACTGGTATAAGATTTTTCTAATATATGTCGATCGTTAACAACAAATTTGGACAAGCTTTTGTTAGTTACAGAAAAATAACAATTTTTACATTTCCAGTTTTTATTGGTATTTGATCAACTATCAATTTTATCTTCAAATCATCGGCTGTGATATTTGATTTTTGTTAATTCTAATTCTATTCCTCAATATGCTAAATAATAAGCTTTTTCAAACTTGTATAATATAGTTCATCGATTTAATATATTCTTTAAGAAAATGGCTATTAAAATGGCAAATAAACTAGTTACAATCATCATAAATAGTACAAAGATAAGAATAGAGCTTTTTTTTTTCATTATCTAAATTTTATATCATAAAAGTTTTCATAATTTATTTTTACTTTCATTGGCCGTGAAAAAGGATTGTATCTTTTGATATAAAAAGTTCAGTTAATACCTATTCATGGTTGATATATTCCCGAGAAGTTATTTGGATTTTTTTCAAAAGGTATTATTTTAAAAATAAAGTTGTTTATAAAAGTAGTTCAAGTATTGGTTAATGGAAAAGTTTTTCAGTCTATATTTATTTCTAGCCAGCAGTTTTTGATATGAATATCTTTCCAATTTGTTATATTGCAATTTCAAGTTTGATAAATACTAATATGTTTAGAGTTATTTTCGTCTATAAGATATAATCAGCTTGAAAGTCAGTTAGTTGTTTTTAAGAAATTATATTTGCTATAGTCAAGTGAGTAGTTATCTAACAGATTTTCTAATAATTGATTTAAATATAATATTTCTGTTTGTAAGTTTTTTTCATTTTCTGTTCTTATTAGGATGTTTCCTATGGTAGTAAAAATTTTAAATACTATTATTACTAATATTCCAATAATTATTAGACTGATTATTATTTCTATTAAAGTGAAAGTCTTATTTTTCATTATTTTGTTGTTTAGTTATTTTTTAAACAAATGTTTGGCCTTAATATATAATTTGGTTTAATTAAGTTTGTTTTAATAAAAGGTAAGTTTTTAAAGGATATTTTATGAATATTAGATAGGAATTTTATCACTAAATTGTTGTTTTCTAAGTAAAAGTCAATTTTTAAATTATGGTTTATGCTGTATATTTTGTCAATAAAATAATTTGAATTTAAATTTTTTATTTCAGAATATAAGATATAATCATAGGTATTTTTTGTAAAATCATATAGTCGTGCTTTTTTTCTTTGTCATATATATATTATTCACTTGGTTGGTAAGATATTTTTTCATACTAAAAATTTGTAAAGTTCTATTTTGCTTGTATTGTATATATTTAATTTTTTTTTAAGTAATCGATTGATTATATTTATAGTTAATGTTCATACTCTTAATGTAGTAAAACTTCAAGGTCAATTTATGATATAAATTTTATTGTTTTTCTGTAGATTTAGTTTTTTTAAAGTTTGTGGGAAATTTCTTTCTAGGTTGTTTTTTTCTAAAATTGTAATGTTATTATTTTGAAAAATTTCTACTTTATCGGAAGATAGATTTATTAACATCAAATTTTGATTTAATATTTTAAATATTGAAAGTATATTATTTTTATTTTGTCTGAAATCAAGGAGTTGAATTTATGGAATAAATTTTTAAATTTTGAAATAGTTTTTATAAACTACTTAATGGTAAATATGCTTTGATGGTTAATTCGTTTACTTTTCAATTGAATTACAATAGAAAGGCGAAATAATTATCCAAGGATAGAAAAATTTGTGGAAACTGAACATTTGAGTTTGCTTCTACATTATATTACTGTTTTATATTATTTGGTAGATTTTAAGAAGGTGAATTTATTGAAAATATATATTTTTATTTTTTGGAAGGCTTATTTTACGTTTATATATTCTGATATAACCTCCTACGTAAAGAATGAAATTAAAAATAGAAACTTAAAAATATATAAGAAATTGGAATTTTTAGTATATAAGTTTTTATATAGTTTTCAACTGCCAAATGATATAAAAGAAGATATTAGGAGAGTTTATAAAACAAAGTTTTTAAATGATTCGGAGGAAAGGTTATTAAAGTTAGCTAAATTCTTGACTGTTAAAAAGGAAATAGAAGTAAATGGAAAAATGTATTTTAATGTGTATAGAGCAACTATTAATAATATTAATAACCAATTAAACAGATTAGCAGGATTTTCAATAGATAGTAAGAAGGTTAGTTTTATAAATAGTTATATAGATCAAGTTAAAAGATTGAAATTTTCTTATAGATGGAATAGACTTAAGAAAATTTATAAAATTAGTGTTTTATCGCATCTTTATATAGTGTTTGGTATATCTTATTTATTATGAAAATTTAAAAAGTTGCCTGATATTCAGTTGTTAGAGGTTTTGTTGAGATCTATTTTTCATGATATACCAGAAGCTTTAACAGGAGATATTGTAGCTCCTACTAAAAAAGCTGTAGATTGATTGGAAGATTTAATAAATAATATAGAAAAAGATTTAGTAGATGAAAAGCTTTTAGGAATTTTTTCTGATGATTTGAAGAAAGAAATTTGAAAATATATGTTAAGACCATTTGATGGTAGGCTATGAAAACTTGTTAAAATTAGTGATTTGCTTAGTGCTATGTGGGAAGCTAAACTGGAACCTGAATTTTATTTTCAAGATGTTTATAGACAATTGAAAAGGAAATTGTTAAATAAAAATGATAAGATAATAAAACATTTTATAGTTTTTGGAGATGAGTACTTTTTAGACAATATTGAAAAGATCTGGCAGCAATTTTTAAATAACAAATAAATATTTTAATCTTGAAAATAAAATAAATCTAACTATAATAGCATCACATATCAATAGATGCTATTTTATATTTTAAATAAAATTTAAGATGGGAAAAGTAATAGGTATTGATCTTGGTACAACTAACTCAGTAGCTGCTTATTTGCTTTGAGATAAGCCTGAAGTTATACCAAATGCTGAATGAGATAGAATAACTCCTTCTGTTGTTTATATCAAATGAGATCAACTTTTAGTATGAAAATTGGCAAAAAGAAAAGCAGTACTTGAACCTAAAAATGTAATTTATGAAGTAAAAAGATTTATTTGAAGAAAGTTTTCTGAAGTTCAAGATGAGATTAAACATGTTCCTTATGAAGTAAAAGAATGAAAAGATGGATGAGTAGTAATAGTAGTTGATTGAAAAGAGTATAAACCTGAACAAATTTCTGCTTTTATTTTGAAAAAAATTAAAGAAGATGCAGAAAAATATCTTGGTGAAAAAATAGATAGAGCTGTAATTACGGTGCCTGCTTACTTTAATGATAGTCAAAGACAAGCCACTAAAGCTGCAGGTGAAATAGCAGGCTTTAAAGTTGAAAGAATTATAAATGAGCCTACAGCAGCCGCTTTGGCATATGGTTTAGGCAAAAATAAAGACGAAAAAGTAGCAGTGTTTGACCTTGGTGGTTGAACTTTTGATATTACTATTATGGAAATATGATCTGAATGAACTTTTCAAGTACTTGCTACAAATTGAGATACACATTTAGGTTGAGCAGATTTTGATAAAAGAATTATAGATTGGTTGATAGAAAGATTTAAAGAAAAAGAAGGTATTGATTTATCTCAAGACCCTATGGCATTACAAAGATTAAAAGAAGAAGCTGAGAATGCTAAAAAGCAGTTATCTCAGGTAGAGCAAGTTGAAATTAATATACCATTTATTACTACTTGACCAGATTGACAACCAAGACACTTACAAGAGACTTTAACTAGGGCTCAATTTGAAAGATTAATTGAGGATCTTGTAGAGAGAACTGTTAAGCCTACTATGGGTGCTTTAAAAGATGCTGGTCTTACACCACAAGATATAAATGAGGTTATATTAGTTTGAGGTTCTACAAGAGTACCTTTAGTAAGAAAAAAAGTGGCTGAAATCTTTTGAAGAGAACCAAAGATGACTGTTAATCCTGATGAAGCTGTTGCATTGTGAGCTGCTATTCAAGGAGGTATTTTGCAATGACAAGTAAAAGATATTTTACTTTTAGATGTTACACCATTAAGTCTTGGTGTAGAAGTAGAATGAGGTCTTGTAGATGTGGTTATTCCAAGGAATACAACAATTCCTGTTAAAAAGACAAAAATTTATACAACAGCAGTTGATAACCAGCCTGCTGTAACTATTCATGTGGTTCAGTGAGAAAGACCTATGGCTAGAGATAATAAATCTTTGGGTATGTTTACTTTAGAAGGTATTCCTCCAATGCCAAGAGGAGTTCCTCAGATAGAGGTAACTTTTGATATTGATGCAAATGGTATTTTACATGTCTCTGCTAGAGAAAAATCTACTTGAAAAGAACAAAAGGTAACAATTCAAGGAGCTACCAACCTTTCTGATGAAGAGATTAAAAAAATGCAAGAGGAAGCTGAAAAATTTGCTGCACTTGATAGGAAAAGAAAAGAAGTAGCTGAAAAGAGAAATCAATTGGATCAAATTGTTTATGGTATTGAAAAAATAATTAAAGAGAATGAATCTAAATTAACTGATCAAGATAAAAATGATATTATGCCTCTTTTAGAAGAAGCTAAAAAGTTGATAGAACAATATAAAGATATTTCTGGTATTAGTGAAGAAAATCAATTAGAGGATATTAAAAAGAAGTTTGAAGAGAAAATTAATGAGCTACAATCAAAAGCTGCAGTATTGTACCAAAAAATAGGTTGATGATCTACTCAACAAAATAATAATTCTCAATAGTTTAAAATTTAGTAGAAAGTGGGGCTTTATAGCCCCTTATTTATATAATTAATTTTTCAATTGATGAATTTAGATTTTGATCCAAATAAAGATTATTATGCTATATTGGGTGTAAGTGAGAATGCATCACAAGATGAAATTAAAAAAGCTTTTAGAAAACTTGCTATGCAGTATCATCCTGATAGAGCTCCAGATGATAAAAAAAAAGAATATGAACAAAAATTTAAAGAAATAAATGAAGCTTATCAAGTATTAGGTGATGAACAAAAAAGAAAACAATATGATGCTTTTAGAAAAGGTGGATTTTGATGATTTGGTGGTTTTGGTGGATTTGATTTTGGAAGTGATTTTGGCCAAGGATCCGTGTTCGATGTAAATGATATTTTTGATTTGTTTTGAGAATTTTTTGGTGGTGGATTTAAACAAAGGAAATATGAGAAAAAACCACAAAGAGGGGAAGATATTTTAATTACTTTACCTGTAAGTTTTGAAGAGTCTTATACAGGAACAAAGAAGAAAATTGAGTATGAAAGATATGTGGTATGTGATAGATGTAAAGGAAAGGGTGTTGATCCAGATAGTCAAAAAATAAAATGTCCTGTTTGTTGAGGTAGTTGAGTAATAATTCAAACAAAGAGGACTCCATTTGGTGTTTTTCAAACACAAAAGATTTGTACTAGATGTTGATGAACTTGATATATTGACTCTAAACCTTGTTCTAAATGTTGAGGTAGTGGTTTAATAATAAAAAGAGAATTGGTAGAAATAGAGATACCAGAAGCTGTAAAAGATTGACAAGTTATCAAAATACCTTGAATGGGTAATTATTGACCTTATTGATGACAGCCTTGAGATTTATTAATAAAAGTATTGATAAAACCATCTGAAAAGTGGCAAAGATCTGGATATAATCTTATTACTAATGTTCCTATCAGTGTATATGACGCTGTTCTTGGATGAGAGGTAGAAATATCATTACCGGATTGAAAAAAAGTTAAAGTTAAAATTCCAAAAGGTTTGCAACCTGGAGATAAGATTGTAGTAGCTGGTAAAGGTTTTAAAATTTCGTGATGAATTTTTGGGAAAAGAGGAGATTTAATAATAAAGCCTATTATACAACTTCCTAAAAAATTGTCAAAAGAGGAAGAGGAATTATGGAAAAAACTTAAACAATTGAGTAAATGATAATTATTAATTTGTTCTTGAAAAATAAAATAAAATTCTTTTAATTTAAAACAGCTATATTTTATCTTTATAAGTTTAAATTTAAAATATGAAAAATTTAAAAAAGAAAATTATTGGAGGTGTTATTGCTTCTATTGCTTTATTAGGTGATGTTTTTGCTCAAAATGTAGGTGGAGCTTGACAATGATGATTTTTTTGACAAAGAACAGATGTAGCGCCTAATGTTCCTGCTACTGATCAATGATTAACAGGAGAAGGTCTGTTGAATTCAATAAAGACTTTTATAAATTATGTACTAGGATTGTTGGCTGTAATTGCATTGGTAGTACTTTTGTGGTGAGGTTTTCAAATGGTAACTGCGGCAGGTGATGATAATAAGTATAAAAAGTGATTTACAATTTTGAAACAAGCTGGTATAGGTTTGATATTGATTGGTTTAGCATGGTTGATAGTTAGTTTCTTCTTCTATATCGTTAATGTAATGGTAGGAGGATAAGATTTAATGTTTAATTTAGAAAACTACTAACTCACCACATACGTGGTGAGTTTTTTACTTAATAAATATATTAATAATGAAAGTATATATTTATACAATTTTGGCTAATATTTTTATAGCTGTTTGAATTTTGATATCAGTTTTTTTAGTGAGATATACTGAAAAATATTTTCTTAAAAGATTTGATTACATTGTTGCTTTTGTTTGATGAGTGTTGTCTGGGATAGTCTTTTTATGAATTCTTCCTAAAATATTGCTTTTTGCTAAAGTGTGAAACTTTAATTTAAAATTTATATCATTATCTATTCTGTTGGGGATATTTATATTTTTTGTAATAGAGCTTTTATTTCATTTTCATCATTGTAAAGATTTATGAAAACAAGATTGCATTCACAATTATATTTCAGGAAAGTTGATGATGATTTGAACTTTTATACATAATTTTTTACATTGAATAATTATATATACAGGTTTTTTAACAAATTTTACTTTTTGAATTTTACTTACAATTAGTATTTTTTTTCATAGTATCCCTCAAAATATATCAAATTATTTAATGAATCATAAGAATTTAAAGTGAGTTTTAGTAGCTGGTTTAGGTTGAGTACTTGGAGCTATCGTTTTGTATCCTTTTAAAGAATATATATTACACTTTAAGGTATACTTTTTGGCGTGTGTAGTGGGAATGTTATTATATTTGATAATCTCTGATATTTTACCAGAATTTAAAAAACGTTTATATTTAAAAACACAATTTTTGTATTTGTTTTTCTGGATGTTGTGAATAGTTTTTTATGTATTACTAGAGTTTTTGTCTAAGACTTTTTTTGTAAAGCACATATAAATATTAGATGCTATTTTCTCTTGAAAATTTAAAATTATTTATTATAATAGCAGGTGTCTTTTGAAGATGCTATTTTATATCTTAACAATTTTATCAATATGGCAGATGTAAAATTGATTCCATTAGAAGATCATGTATTGGTAGAACCTATAGAAGAAGAAACAGTTACAAAATGAGGGATTGTATTGCCTGATACTGCTAAAGATAAACCTCAAAAAGGTAAAGTTATAGCAGTTGGTAAAGGAAAAATTTTAGATAATGGTCAAAGAGCTCCTATGGATGTAGAGGTTGGAGATATTGTATATTTTACTAAATATGCACCAGATGAGCTAGAAGTAGTTATAGACGGAGAAAGAAAAAAATTATTGGTTATTAGACATAGTTCTATTTTAGCTAAAGAGAGTAAATAATGTTAAAT
>Ga0256836_1000629_pt1 | contig 17786 bp, 19 predicted proteins | sample 4561380metaG_FD_185974 | JGI IMG/M metagenome (GOLD analysis project Ga0256836, IMG submission 185974) | Hydrothermal vent microbial communities from Guaymas Basin, Mexico - 4561-380 | ecosystem: Environmental > Aquatic > Marine > Hydrothermal vents | place: Mexico: Guaymas Basin | collected...
ATCGACTGAATAATATACAATTTATATAAAGAATTTATTATTAATACTTTTTGAAATAATAATTATTCAAAATATTTAAATTTAAATCTTTGTAATTGAATAACTATTAAAAAAGTATTAGATTATATTTCACAAATTATATATATGAAAAGTATAGAATGAGCAGTAAATTTTTACTTATGATTAAAAGCAATTTTTGATTCAACTTTTCAATTATGACAAGATTGAATATATTTCTATTTAAAAGACGAAAATTTTATGTTTAATGCAGCAAAATATAAATTATTTAAAGAATATAAAACATCACAAGCAAATAAATATTATAGAAATGCTATAGTTAAATATATTATTAATGATATAAGAACAAAAATATTTTGATTACAACCTTTAAATTTCAAAATGTGATTTCAAATATGAGGAGTATGATATAATCCAGAAAATGAAAATATAAAAGCTGATGTCTGAGAATTAGAAGATCCAGAAAAATTAGAAAATGATAATCAAGATAAAGAAATTCTAGAAGATACAAATTTAGATGACAATCAAGCTCAACAAGAAAAAAGAATTAGTACTATACAAGATAAATTAAAAGAATATAAAGAAAAATGAAGCTTATATCATAAATTATTATATCTTCTACTAGTTAGAAAAGAAAAAATAAGAAGTCTTAAATTTGAAGATTTACAAAAGAATAAAAATATATAAAATCGATATTTATATATAAGAATAAAAATATAATAAAATTGGTTATTTATTTTTTTAATTAAAAAATGCATGATTGCTGCTATTTTGATTATTTTAATTATTGCAATTATTTTTATTTTTATATATAATTCAATAGTATCAGCTAAAAACAAAGTAGAAGAGGCTAAGTCTACTATTGATGTCTATTTACAAAATAGATATGACCTTATACCAAACTTAGTTGAAGTAGTTAAAAAATATATGGAGCATGAAAGAGAATTATTAGAAAAGGTTACACAATTGAGAAGTGAATTGATAAAACAAAGTTGAAAGTTTACAAAAGATAGATTTGAAAAAGAGAATATGTTAAGTGACACTATAAAATCTATTTTTGCAGTAGCAGAAAATTATCCAAATTTAAAAGCAAACGAAAATTTTATTGCTTTGCAAAACCAATAGGCTGAAATAGAAGATAATATTGCTGCGGCAAGAAGAACTTATAATGCTGCTGTTAAAGATTTAAGAGATAAAACTCAAATGATACCTTATAATATTATAGCTTGAATGATGAATATACCTCATTATGATTACTTCGAAGCAGATGAAAAAGCAAGAGAAAGATTAGATGCTAAAAAATTATTTAATAGTTAAAATGTTTTAATAAATTTTTAATTTGAATAAAAAATGATTTTTGAAATTTCTGATAAAAAAATAGAAAATGTTATAGTAAAAATGGAAAATGATTGAGTATTTGAAAAAATTAACAATGAAAAAAGAAGATACCAAATATATTTATTAATCTGAATTATTATACTTTCATTAATAGCGTTATTTCTTTATATTAATTGAGTAAAACTTGGTGTTATTATTGTTTTATATATACTTTTTAATTTATTTTTATTTTGAATTATTTCTTATTTTTTTTCAAATAAAATAAAATCTGAGTTTTTAGTAAGATATATAAAAGAATTAGATGAAAGAATAAATTTTTCTGTAGATAAAAAATATTTTCCTATGAGTTTAGATGAATTTTATTCTAAGTCTTGAATTTTAAATAGTTATGAAATGATAGATAAAGAAGAAGATAGTATAAGCATAGAAACTGATTCTTTTAATCTTTATTGAGAGGAAATATTAACATCAAGATGGGTTAGTGATTCTAAATGAAGGAGAAGAAAAGAAACTACTAATCGGGCATATATTATTTATATTACAATAAAAGAACATAGATTTCCTATTAAAGAATCAGTAAAACTACTTCCTGATGTAATGGATAGAACACTTATAAAAATTTTATATTTATTATGATTTTGATTTTCAATTTGAGCTCTTTTTACTGCCTTTCTTAATTTTATTTTTGAGTTATTTCATTTAAAAGAATTTTTTCATAATTATTTTATCTATTTCTTTTTATTTTGATTTTCTATTTGAATAATTTTATATTTTTACTTAAAATGATTGAATAGAATAAAACTAGAAAATAAAGAATTTGAAAAATTTTTCGATGTATATTCAGAAAACGATATTGAAGCTAGAAGATTATTAACTCCTAAATTAATGGAAAAATTAGTAGAATTTGTTAAAAATTCTAAATTTAGATGATTGGCATTTAATTTTATTTGAAATGAAATATATATAAAATTTAATGTCAGAAAATTTCTTGAAGTAAGTTTATTTTGAGATATGAAAGAACAAATATACAAATTTTTATATCAAATTAAACTAATAATTGATTTTATAAACTAGTTAAATATTGAATATTTTTCTCAAAAAGAATTTTTAAAAAATAGAAATAAACAAAATAAATAAATTTTATTGTTTTTTTATTTTTTTTATATAATTTATAATGAATATTTTTTTTTAAAACTAGCAGTTTCTATATTATGAAATATATTTCAAAAAATTTTTATATGTTAACTTAAAATAAGAATGCCAAGATTCGATGGAACAGGGCCATTTGGAACAGGACCTGTAGGTAGGGGATTAGGACCTTGTAAACAAAATAGACAAAATAATGTACAAAACGATGAAGAAAAACAAAATAAAACTAATTGAGAAACACAAGAAAGATGGTTTGGATAGTGATGAAGTTAGTGATGAGGTCAATGATTTGGAAGAGGAAGAGGTAAAGGTAGAGGTAGATGAGGATGCTGAAAATGAAGATGACAAGGTAGATGAAGAAAATAGTGATTTTTTAACTAGTAAAAAAATAAAAGAGAAGCTTTAAAGCTTCTCTTTTTTTATATTAAATAAGTCTTATTTTATTTTTTTTAACAAAAATTTATACGACTTTTTATATTATTTTATAATAAAATAACATAAAATTAATTTATTTTTGTTTTTCTATATTATATATAATTTAATAATGTTTATTTATTTTTGTAAAAAATCTTAATGGAAAAGACTTATAATAGAATAACAGATGAAAATACAAAATACTTATATATAAGATGATATTATTTAGCAAATAAATATAAAGAATTTTGAAAATTAAAATTTATTGTTGCAAAATCACCAACTGAAATAAATAAATTCTTTTTTAAAATATTAAATCAAAGAGAAAGAGGTATTTTATATGTAACTAATTGATTATTAAGAGTAAGAAAAAATGATGAAATACCATGAAATGAATTTATAAATAAGATAAAAAAAATAGTTAACAATTATGAAAAAAATGAAAATAAATGATTTAAAGATTTATTACAGATTATAAAAAAGAATAATTTTTTTGTTGAATATTATTTTTCTGATATAACTTTTGATTATGATTCAGTATTATGAAAAACAATTAAGCTAGAAAAAGATGTTAAAGATTTTGTTAGAAATTGATTATTAAGTAAAGATTTAGAAAATATTTTAGATAAATGAATAAATTATGAATATTTAGTTAAATTAATTTCTGAATTAAGTTATTATATACCTTGAACTTTATGAAAAATCATTATTACAAAATTTCTTCCTGAAGAAGAAATAAAAATGTTAAATTTTCAAATTACTTTTGATTTATTTAAAGAATTTAGATTAAGTTACGATAAAATATTAAATAAATTAAATTCAATTAAAAATTTCCCTTTTGATAAAAAATTAACTGTTATAAAAAATCCTACTCAATTAAAAATATGGTGAATAAAAAATATGAAAAGAGGTTTAGTACTTCATGTAAATTTTGATGATGATAATTATTATGATGAAAATCTTCTTACTAAAATCAAAAAAATGATTTTTGAACATTATATAGATTTATGAAAATTAGATAATCTAAATTTTTCTTTTGTAAATTTTATTAATAAAATAAACGATAAATTAAATGAATTAAATAATATTCAAAATGATATACTTGACACATTAAATCTATATGATAGAAACAAAAAAATAGAAAGATTTAAAAACTATATAAATATTCATTTTATTAAGTTTTTTGTTGATGAAAAAGAAAAAGAAGAAATAAATGAGTTATTAAAAGAAGCTGAAGAAAGTTATAGTTTTGATAAAGTCATTGATTTTATAAGAAAAAAAATATTTGAAAAAATATTGAATTTTCTTGGTATAAATTCTAATGAAAATATTATTAATTTATTTTCAGAACAAAATACTTTAGAACAATGATTATTTAAAACTTTGTATAAATATAAAAAAGACTGATTAGAAATTGATAACTATAAATTAATTAAAAATGTTGTTTATTTTGAAATATTATGAGAAGAATATTTTATAAACAAAAATGATAAAAACAAAAAAATAGTTAATGTAAATTATATGAAAGAAAGAATAAGATGACTATTAAGTATATTAAATAAATCTTTTGAAAAAGATTTTAATAAAAATATTAAAGTGATTAATAATTGTACTTATCAAATAATAAATGTTAAATCTTGGGATAATATTGAAAATATTAAAAATATTTTTAAATTATGATTAATAAATTTTATAGAAGAATTTAAAAATTATTTAGATGAAGATGTTTTAGAAGAATTAAAAAAAGAAATACAAAATCTTATATGAGGACATGCAAATGATTTAGAAATTCCAATATTTTTAAACACTCATTATAAAAACTATAATGCATTTTTCTATAATCTATTTAAATCAGATAAAAAATTTTATGAAAAAGATAAAAAAGAATTTAAAGAATTAATAAATAAATTAAAATTAAATAATTATATTGAATTTTCAGTATGACCTCATAAAATAAATGTTTTTCCTATAATTTTTTCTTCTAAAGAATTAATTAAATGGTATTATTCTACTTTAAAAGAATTAAATAATCTACCTTCAAAAGAAAAAATATGAGGAATAAAAGAAAAGTTTTTTAAAAGATATAAAAACAAACAAATAAATATAGACAATACATATTTGTACATTTCTTCTTTTAACAATATACTTAAATATAATGAATATTTAAAATGATTAATTAATAGTTTTATTAATAATTTTTATTTTTTGTTAAGTAAATTAAATAAAATTGAAAAAGATTGATATAAAATAACTGTAATACCTGAAAGTAGTTATGATGGTTTAGCAAGAATAAAAGATGAAATAAATAAAATAAAAGAAGAAAATGAACCAGATTAGGAAATATATGAAAATTATAAAAAGATTAATCCATCACTATCATATGATGAATTTGCAGAAATGTATATAAAAAGAAAAGTAATTTCATATATAAAAAATCTAAGCAAAAGAGATATTTTTACATATTTTAAAGGTACAAAAACTTATTTTATTTTACCAGAAGAAATAAATGATATATGAATCCTTACATCATTAAAGCCATATTATAAATTTTTCAAATGAAAACTAAAAGAATTATTAAAAGATGTAGAATATAATCATCAAAATGATTATTCATTGTTTCTTAAATGATGAGTTTTTGATTTTAATTTTAAATATTTTTTTGAAAAATTATCTTTTGAATCTAATGAAGAATTCGAAAAATTCATAGAAACATTATGAAAAATTTTCAAAAAAGATATTGACCCAAATATAATTTTAGAAAAAAATTATAAAGAACTTTTCTATTTATATGTAGAACATTTGTATGAAATAACAAAAAAGAATTTTTATTTTAAAGATATCTATAATTTAAACAGAAATTTTCTTGATTTCATTTTAGAAAATATTATCAGATATATTATTTACAATAAAACTTGAATAAAACCATATTTAGAAGATTCATTTATTTCTCAAGTTGATAAAAATTATTTGACTTATAGAGTAGCTAAAAATGTATATGACAGTTTGCAAAAAGAGAAAAAACAATTATTAACTACAGAAAATATAAGAAATATAAAAGAATTCAATGATATAAGAAATTTAATTGAAAATTTTTATTATAGAATTCAAATTTTTTTGAAAAATAAAATTTTAAATGCTTATTATAATGAATATATAAAAGAACCTAAATTATTTTTTGAACTTATAGAAATAATAAAGTCATATTCTTCATATGATATGAATAAATTTATAAATTTTGATGATTTGACTGAAAACTATATAAGAACACGTGATAAAAGTACTTTAGAATTTTTTGAAAAACAATTAGAGGATTTAAAAGATTTAAAAAATGAATTTGATTATAAACTTGATATTTTACATTTCAAAATATGGAAAATTATTTATTGAGCTTGAAGAGAATTTTTTATAGATGGTGAAGAAAAAAAATTAGAAAAAGAATTACATAATATTATTAAAAAAGAAGAAATTTTAGAAATTTTAGAAAAAAAATTAAATAATATTTTAGACCCTCGTGTTTATGATGAAGAATATATTAAACAATATGAAGATGAATCATATTTAGATAATTTTATAGAATATTGATTATTATATAGTCTGACTTTTGAAAAATGAAAATATATCAACTATAATATACTTTTAAATTCTATGAATATATATCATTATTTATTTAACCTTCTTAGTACATATGTATCATTAGTTATTATTAATAAACTTGATAAAATTAAGTTAATAAATGAAGATGCAAAAATTCTTTCTTTTGATGAATATAAATCAAATTTTTATTCAAAAATATCAAATACAATAAAACTAGATTTATTTAATAAAATAAAAAAATTTAGTTATAAAGTTTTTGAAATATATTGAAATAAATTAAAAAATATAAATCTCAAAAAATTAAATGAATATCCAAATATTTTTGAATATATAATTAAATACTTCTATAAATTTAAGACAGAAGATGAATATAAAATAATTATTGATAATTATTTATTCTATATGAGACAAAATTATTTATATTATTCTATAATTTCTTCATTTTCAAACTTATATAAAAACTTTGATTATAGAAAAAAAATTAAAGAACTAGTAAATTTCATTTTTAATAGAGATTATGATGCTTATGTTGATTTATCAGTTTGATATTGGTTTAATGAAAATTATGAAACTTTTAAATGATATTTTGATAAAAAAATACCTCAATATATAGATAAACTAGACTATGATACTATTATTGAAACAGAATCAAAAAAATTAGCATTAAAATATTATTGAAAAATCATTCGTTGAAAAACAGCAAAACTATTAAAACTTAACTATTATTTAAAAAAATTTATCAATTCAAACAAAAATTTCATAAATAAATATAAACTTAATAAATATTCAAATTTATTGCATACATTTATTGAAAACAATTATAACGAATATAAAGAAAACAATTTATATTATTACAAATTTTTCTGATTTAGTGATATATTACTTTCTGATAGATATAAACAATTAAAAAACACAATTTTCTATAATAACCAAATATATTGAAAAGCTCATAAATACTTTTTATATGATTTTCTAAAAATAGAAGAAGCAAAAAGAATAGATAAATATTATCACTATTTAGAAGATTATTTAATAATCAATAATCTTTACAATGTTGCATTTAAAAATCAATGAAAAGCATTATTATACAATACTCACGATAATTTTGAAAATCTAATAAAAGTTATAAAATCATTACATAACTATTTTAATATATATAAACAAGAATTAGTAAAAAGAATAAAAAATAACGTTTTAAAACTTCTTGAATTTGATTTTGAATTTTCATTTGATAAAAAAGATGTAGAAAAAATTTTCGAAACATGAGATTATGAAATGATTATTAATAATATAAATTCCTTCTTTAATAAGTATAAATTAAATCCAGAAGAATATACTTTAAAAAGACAAGATGGAATGTTTAAATATGCTTATTGTAATTGAGAAGAACAGATTCTTATATTAATGTATTTAACTCTATTGAAAAAAATTCTTTCTTTTGAAAAAAATTTTTATTCTATGCATAAAGAATATATAGAAACTAAAAAATCAATTTTAGACAATATTAAAAAAAAATATAATGAAATACATAATTTTATTGAATGAAAAATTTTAAATAAACAAAATTTTTTTGACTATAAATTTTCTGATTTTTTAAACGAAATAAAAAATAATCAAAAACTAAATTAGTTACTATTAATAAAATATTTATTAACAGCTAATGGCCGTAAAGTCCCATTAAAAATAAAATATGGTAATTTTTTTAAAGATTTTATTAATTATTTATTAAAACAGAAATTTAGCACAGGACAAATATATAAATTTTTAGAACTTAGTTTATGATTATATACTAAAGTCGAGTGATTTAAAGATAGTAAAATTGATTTGTGAAATAATTTAAAAAACATTTGAATAGAATTATCTGTAAATACTAATTTTAATATTTCAAATATTAATATTCCTAGAACAGAAATAATTAAAGAAAAAGAAAATATTTTTATATTGAGAGAAAAAAACATAAACAAAAATGATGAATCAAAATGAAAAAGCATTATAATAGAAGCAATTGGTTGAGATAATTATACAAATGAAGAAAAAGATTACAAAATAAAAACAATATTTATTAAAGGTAAAAATATAAATTTTATAGCTAAGTTTATGAATTCTATAAACGATAATATTGCAAACATTAAAAAAATTGAATTATGATATGATAAATGAAAAATAATCATTAAAAGATTTACTAATATACTTTTCTTTTATAAACTATTTTTTCAACGTAATAAAAAATATAGATATTTTATTGACAAATTAAAAAAATTGAATCTAAAATATTGAATAAATAATATTAATCAAATAAAAAACGAAAAAAAATGAGTTAATTTTCTTTATATAATTGATAATGAAATAAATTTTAAAAAATATGTAGAAAACTTTTTAAATGAATTTTATGAAAAGTTTAAACTTGAAGATAAATATGCTAATATTTTCCTTATTGAAGAAAGAATAAATAAATTTTTTAATGATTATCAATTAAAGCATATTATAGATAATTTTCTAATAGAAATGGAAAGACGGCCTGAAAGATACTTAAAAAAAGATTGAAATATAGAAAATGTTAAACTAAAAATACAATGAATAAAAAACAATCTTGATAGAATATGTTACTTAATCAATGAATATAATAAACACTTCTTTAAATATAAAAAAATGTTTATCAAAATTAAAAATAAATTAATATCTGATGTAAATGAAATAACTGAAAAATATAAAGAAAAGAAAAAACTATTTATAAGTTATAAAAAATTATTTAATAAAGATTTTATTAGGAATTTTGTAAAAAATCTTATTTATATTTATATGAATTCAATAAAAATAAAAAGGTTGAAGTATAATAATTATGATAATTTAAAACATTTTGTTTTTGACCAATTAGTTTTCTTATTCAAAAATAATATATATTCAGAAAGACAAATAAATAAAATAATGCAAAAATATAAAAATTTTGATTTAGAACAGCTTATTAAATTATTGCAAAGATGAAATAAAAACAGTCTTTATAAAACATATAAAACAAACAGTAATCCTATAAAATATGAAATTGAAGATAATAGAAAAAAAGAAATAATAGAAAAAGCAATAAAAAGATTACAAAAATTCTTTAAAGAAAAATTTTATGTATGAAACAGATATTTCACATTAGTAGCTACAGCTTATTATCTAAAATTTCTTAAAGAAAAATTCTGATTAAATAATAATGATATTAATTATATATTAAGCAATTTTGATACATATATAGATGAATACGAAGCCGAACATTATAATCACTTCTCAAATTATATAACGAAAATTTTCTATTAATACAAACAAGTATATACATATAAAATATTTAAAATCCTATTTAAAAATAGGATAGAATTTTTATTTATCTAAAAATTATTTTTTTAGTATTTTTTTATTTTTTTTATACTATTTTTTTTATTTTTCTCTCCCAATTTTCTCTCTTCTTTATCTTCTTATTTTTTTTACCCTTAGATTATATATATATTTAAACCCCTTAAATATAAGATGATGATTGATTGGTTGATGATTGTTAGATATATCTTTTTTTTTTGTGTGTGTGAACGTAGAGTGTTTGATGTTTTTTGGAGCAAATTGTAAAATTTTGGTGTAAATTGTTTTGTGTACATAGGATGCTTGGTGTTTTTTGGAGCAAATTGTACAACTTTGGTATAAATCATTTATTAAAATAACTTACAAAAAAAAAAAAATAAATTTTTAAAATTTTAAAAATTTTTAATTTTTAGATTTTAAAATAAATTTAACTAATCAAAACTAGCTAACTAATTAAATTTAGCTAATAAAATTTAGCTAACAAATTTTTTAAAATTTTTAAATTAATAAATTTTTCAAAATAAAATATATTTGATAATATGTTAGATTTTAGCTAATAACTTAAATTTAGCTAAAAATTTCTTAGCTAAATTTTTATATTTTTCAAATTTTAAATTTTTAAACTTTAAATTTTTAAACATTAAAACTTTTTAATTAACAAAATCATATAAATAAAATTTTCATATAGACATAAATCAAATTTTTGCATTATTTTATGTATTCGATTTCTTTTATTTAAAATGTGTTATGTTTTTTCATATTATTTTGTATTACTTATATTTTCATTATATTTCATATATAATGTAGATCATATCAAGTCATATGTTATGAAAATATAATTCATATTTTTATACCATATAATTCATATATATCATATTCGTATATCATATTATGAATTATATCATATTATGAAAAATCATTTTGGATGATATATGTATTATTTTTATGGATTTGAGTATATCATATTATGTTTTGGTATTATGTTCTTTAACTATAAAAAAACTATAAAAAAAATAATATATTTTGAAAAATATCATAATATGTTAAGAATATATACTATAAATCATAATATATTACCTCATAATATACCATATCATATTGTATTCTTTTGTTATATCATATTGAATGAAATATATTGTATTGAAACATATTATAAGCATAAAATACAAAAAGACATTATTGTTATGACATATAATCATGAAAATGTAATCTTTTTGTATGTATATACAATAATATATACTGTAAATTACAAAAAATTTTTCTTATACTTATATAACATTAACACTATGAAATTTTTTTTAATATATTTCATATTGTGGTTAAAAAAATCTTTGTTAATATTTTTATATTGAATCTAAAAAATAAATATATTTAAATGTTGAATATAATAATTTATGAATAGCATAATTTTATTTTTTTAATACTTTTTTTTTATGAAAGAATATATAGCTATAACTTGACATAGAGAAAAATTTTTAAAAAATATTTGAGAAATTGAAAAGCAAATAATAGATATATTGAATAAATTTTTTTACGATAAAAATAGATTTATTTTTAAAATTTGATGATGTGATTGAATAGATAATATTTTTTGACATATAGCAATTGAATTATGATATTCAGTTGAATTATATATTCCTAAGTTTGATATAAATTGAAGAAAGTATTAGAATGATAAACAATTAAAAATGTTTGAATTTATTAAGAAAAACGTGAGAAAAATATATTTGGTTGAATGATGATATTTGGATAGGAATACATATTTAGCAAAAAATAGTGATTGAATTATTGCTTATTTTAAAAGATTAAAAAGTTGAACAAATGATACTATCAGTAAATTTTTGTTATTTAATAAGTTAAATCATAGAATTTTTAATTATAAAGATTTTTTGATTATTAAAAAATAATTTTAAAAATTTTAGAAACAATCAAAAACATTTTTTTTAAATCTTTTATTAATTAAAATTGATTTTTTGAAAAAATTCTTAATTTTTGTTTTTATATTTATTCTTTAGTATAAAAGTTTTAATATTTATTAAAAAAAAAATTTTTTGTTCTTTTAATGAAATATTATTATGAATTTTTAAAATAGTAAAATAAGAAAGTTTATTTGTTTTTATTTTATTTTGTTTTGTTTTTTTGTTATATAAATTTATTTTTTAAAAAATAATTTGATTAATTTAAATTAAATGATTTTTATATTTTAATTCTTTATAAAAATGAAAATTGAAATTTATAATAGTGATATTGATATTAGAAATATTTATGAAAATGTGAAAGATGTTAAAGAAAAAATAGAATATTATGAGAAAATATTGTCTTTTTTAAAAAATATTAACAAAGAAAATTTTGAAAAACTTATTTGAGAAATTTCTGAAATTGTTGAATGACTAGATATAAAAGCTTTTGATAGTAATTTAAAATTAGTTATTTATGTAAATTGACAAAATAATTTTTTCTATAATTAGATTTATGAATGAGATTTATTGATGTTTATTTAGAAAGATAGGATAAATATTTTAAGCAATAATAATTGAAAAACCAATGAGTAGTTAAAGATTATTGAATAGGAAAAAATTAATAAGATTATTAAATTTATTAAAAAAATAGATGGAGTTTTAGTTATTAGATTTAAAAGATATATTGAAAAGCCTATAATATTAGATTTTTCTAATTTAGAAGAAGTGAAGGGTTTTGAATATGTAAATGAAGGTATAAATAAAAAATCTGATTTAAATTTATCAATAAAAATGAAAGATAAAATAATTGTAAAAGAAGGACATCTTATTATGAAATGAATTTTAAATTTTGATTGATTAAAAGAAATCATAATTGATAATTCTATTTTAAATATATCTGCTATATGAGAAGAAAAAATAAATTATGTTTTAAAATGAGAAAATATAACTATTTATAATTAGAATACAATTAAACTATATAAATGATGACAAATTACAGAAAAAAGTATTTTTAATTTAAATGTAAAAAATAATTTAATAGAAGTAATTGATTTTTATAAACAAAAAAAATATAAAATTTTATTTGAACAAGATTGTAAAGAAATAAATATACAATGATGATATTATAAAATTGTTTTTGATTATAGAAAAAATATAAATAAAGAAATAAATTTAAAAAATTGAAGTTCAGAAATTTTAGAAATAAAAGTATGAAAAAATAAAAACATATATATAAAAACAAAATATTTTGATGTCAATAAAGTATTTCTTGTATTCGAAACAAAAGAAGACGCTGAAAAATGAATAAAATTAATTGTTGAATGATTTATTGGTGGTTTTATTAATTTAGATAAAATAAAAAATAAAAAATATTGAGAAAAAATAGAAATAAAAATAGAGAAAAATGATTAAAAATTTTTAAATAAAAATCTTAATTAATAAAATTTTTTTTGTTGTTTTTAATCGTTTTCATTATTTATTTTATTAAAAATAAATTTATTAAAATAAATCATATAAAATAAGTAAAACAAATAAAGTAAAAAATGATAATCAATAAATTTTAGAAAATCAATTTATTTTTTATTAATTATTAAAATTAACTTAATTTTTTTATTTTTGTTTTATTAATCTTATTCATTTTATCAATTTTATTTCTTTTTTCTTTTTTTTTGTGTTTTGATTTTAAAAATTTTATTAAGTTTATTATATTTTTCATTTTATAACGTTTTTGTGATTGTTTTTTTATTTTTTTATTCTTAAAAAATTGAATATTTGTAAAATTTATAAACTATTTTAAATTAGGAAAAATCATTTATAATAGTTTAAATAATAAAAATAGATTTATTTTTTAATTTTTTTACAAATGTCAAAGTTATTTAAAGAATATTGAATAAAAAAATTTAATAGTTATGAATATTTTAAAACTGCTAATGAAATAAAAAATATATTTTCTTTTAAAAGGTGGTGTTATAAATTTTGAATAAAATTACCTAGGAATGAATTAGTGAAGTTTAAAATAACTTCTTATATAAATGAAGAGGAAATAGATGAAAAATTAAGAAATGTATTTAGCGATTTACATTTTCTTGCTAAAGATATAAAATAGCAAGACTTATATATAGATAAAAAAGAATATTGAGATATAGATTTATATATTCATTTAAATGATTTTTTTAAAGACTAGAAATTTGATGATATAGTGTTTAATTTTTTACTTTATATCAGCTTATATTATCATATTGAATATTTTTATATAAATAATCAAACAGTTAGTTTATTAGTTTATAAAAATTGAGTTTATAGACATATAGATTTGAATTTTTTTGAATGAGATGAAAAAACATTTTATGAAACTTATTATTATTACTATAAAAAACCTTTTGTTTGATATTTTCTTTGATTAATATTAAAAAATTATTTAGTTAAATATTGACAATATAATCTTAGATTAATTTTTCAAAAAAATGATATAAACAATATAAAAAATGAAGAAAAATATAAAAAGTATTCAAATATTAATAAAAAAATAGATTTCTTGCAAAATTATTTAAAATCATTTTTTAAAAGATTGTTTTTTAATTCTTTTGATTCATATAAAGGAATAATAGATAAGTATAACTTTATAGATTAGGAAAAATATATAGACATATTTTTAAAATTAGATTAGACAAAATTAACAGCTTTTATTTATTTAGATATTACTAATAAAGAGTTTTTTGAAAAAGTATTATCAATTTTTTATAATTGAGATGATAAAATTGTTAATGATTACGAAAAAATAAATTGTTTTTTCAAAACTAAATGATGATATTCTTTAGTTGAATTTATAGAAAATATATGATTATATGATAATAAATATTTTAAATGAAATCTATTAAATTATAATGAAAAGAAAAAAGAGCAAAATTATGAAAAAGTAAGAAAATTATTAGAATATTTTAAAAATAAAAAAATATCTCATTCATTTTCAGAAGATGAATTATTTGAAAAACTTATTTCATATTTTGATAAAAAAATATTAATAGATTGAATTATTAACTCAATTTTAAAAAAACATTTAGAAAATTTAGTAGAAAAAAATATTAAATTAATTTGATTGAAAAAATGAGAAAATATAAAAAATTATAATAAGGAAATTTAGGAAAGAAAATATTTAAAAGAGTTAAGTAAAGAAAAATTTATTTATGATGATGAACTTATAAAAAAGAAATTAAAAAATGTATAAAAAATATATAAATTAATGTATTTTCATTTTAAATTAAGAAAATTATAAAATAATTTTTATAAAATAAAAAGATTTGATATGAAGATAAATAAAAAAATAAAAATATTCTTTTTATATTTATTCTTTTTATTTTGAGCAATTTTATTATTAAATTATAATTATTCATTTGCTAATGAGTATAAAGTTAGTGAAAGAGTTTATAAATATTATGAAAGAAAATTAGATTATATAATTAAATGAAATTTATCTAAAGCTTATTATTAGTATTTGATTTTAAATACTTATGATAATTTTGATTTATATTCAAATAAAGAAAAAATAAGAAAGTTTAAATATATTTTTAAAAAATATATAGAAAGTAGAGATATTTCAGATGAAAAGAAAGAATTGATATTTTTAAGAGATTGAATATATTTATGAAAAAAGTATTGAAATTTATATGTTGTAACTAAAGAAAAATTTTATACTACAAAATGTTGAACATTAATTGATTTATTTCATAGTGATAATTATATAAAAATAGTTGATGCATATTGAAATTGTATATATTATATTAAATCAGATAGTATAGAAAATATTGCTAAATATTTAATAAAGTTTGATAATATTTTATGAGTGTTTAAGAATAAAAAAGAAAAATTTATTTCGAATGATAATGTAAGATAGAATTTTAAAATAAAATATAAAAATAAATAGTTATTCGCTGACGATTTTTTTATTGACTTTTATCAATTAAGTTCTAGTGATAAAAATAATATATGAATATATAACAGATTATTGTTACTTTTATATACAGAAGAATAGCAAAATCAAAATAATGTATTATTACCAATTTATAAAAATTGAAGATAGTACGTTGCAATTTCTAAATGAAGTAAGGAGGAATTGATAAATAAAATAAAAACTTTTATAAATAAATTAAATAAATTAGAAAGAGAAATAGAAAATGTAAATACTTATATTTATAAAACTACATTTTATAAATATAATTCTAAAGACAAATAGTTAGAAAAAGTTTAGATATAGATTACAAAAAATATAAAATATGATTATGATTTATCAAATCAAATTGAACATGCTAGATGAAAAATATCTAAAATAAAAAATAAGAATATTTTATATAGGTATTCAGTTTTATATACTTTAAATAACAAAAAATGAGTTTGTTCTAATATATCTAAATTAATATATTATTTGTTAAGAGATAAATGATATAAAGTTGCTTTAGAAGAATGATATTGATGTGATATTAAATGATATTGTGTAAGACATGTTTAGAATAAAGTATATTTAAACTGAAAATAGTATTATTTAGATTGAACTTAGAGTTTAAATAAATATTGATATAGTGAAATATTATGAAAATCACAATATTTTCTTGTTGATAAAAATATATTTTATATTAATCATATTGTAGATGATACAAAAGACGCGCAATTTTCTATTATTAACTATAGTTTAATCAAAAAAAATGTTAATAATTTTATAAAAAAGTATTGATTAAGATATATAGATAAAAATATAAAAGAGACTTCTAATTATAATATATATTCGTTAGTTATTCCTTACCTAGCAAAAGCAGATGATTCAAATTATTATGTTAATTAGACAAATAAAGTAGTAAGTTAGAATACTTATTCATAGTATGAAAAATATATTTACAAGAAAATTTTTGATAATATAAATTAGTATAAATATTGAAATTTAGAGATAATAAAATGAAAAAATGTTATATGAAAAAAAGATATAAGTTATTCTTTAGAATGTTTTTATATTCCTTATGCTTGCAATTTAAATAAGTATTCTAATATGGTAATTAATAATTCTTATAGATGAGGTTAGATAGCTATGTTTAACGAATAATTTTTTTAAAAAATAAATTTAAAAATAAAAAAATTAAATTAATTATTTAATTGATTATAATAAAATTATTAATGTATATATTTTGATAAAAAATTTTTTTATCTTTTTAATAATAATAAAATAATTTTATTTTATATTTTAATAAGAAAAAAGTAATGAAAATAACTGTAATACAAAAAGATAAAGAAAAAAAAGAAATTGATATAACTGAAAAGTTGAAAGAAATAAAAAGTTCAAAAGATTTAGAATGACCTGAGGCAATAAAATGAGCTGTAATGCAAATTTTTAATATGATTTATCAAAATTTTCTTTCTTAGAAAGAAATATGAGTAAAATATTATGCTTTTTTTAAAGATTTTACAGATACTTTTTTTGATGAACTATTTGTAAAAAATAATACTGATTATGAAATAATAATTGATTTAGATAAAAATAATATGGATATAAAACATAATATTAGTGGTGATTTAGTAGTGAAAGTTAATTTTGACGAAATAAATGATGAAGATGAAAAAGTAAAATAGAAAAGAATAGTTACTTGAATATTTGAATTTGCAAATGAATTACATTGAATAAGATTCCATGTACATAATGATAATAAAGATGATAAAATAAATTTATATTTCAAAAATTTAGATAAATAGACACAAAATTTCTTTGATATCGAATGAGAATGAATAAACGTTATTAAGTAATTTTTTAAAAAGTCTTATTTAAATATATTATTAAAAATTTAATAAAAAGAAGAGAGCTATACTCTCTTCTTTTTTTTTTTTTCTTTTTTTTATTTTTATAATATTTTTTATATTTTTTTTTTTTTTTTTTTTAAATAAATATTAAAAAATATTTTTTTTTTTTTTTTTCTTTTTTTTTTATTTTATTTTTAAATTTTT
>Ga0256836_1000630_pt1 | contig 17782 bp, 18 predicted proteins | sample 4561380metaG_FD_185974 | JGI IMG/M metagenome (GOLD analysis project Ga0256836, IMG submission 185974) | Hydrothermal vent microbial communities from Guaymas Basin, Mexico - 4561-380 | ecosystem: Environmental > Aquatic > Marine > Hydrothermal vents | place: Mexico: Guaymas Basin | collected...
ATGAAATGTATTTAAATGAAGATAGATTAAAAGTAGAGCTTATGGGTAGAGGCTACGCCTGGCTTGATACTGGAACTCATGATAATTTATTAGAAGCTGGACAATTTATTGCTACGATTGAAAAAAGGACAGGTCTTAAAGTTGCCTGTATTGAAGAGATAGCTTATAATAATGGCTGGATAAGTAAAGAAGAGCTAAAAAAACTTGGTGAAGAGCTTAAAAAAACGGGATATGGGCAGTATCTATTAAAAATAGCGGGAGAATAGTATGAAATTTATTAAAACTGAGATACCGGAAGTTGTAATAATAGAACCGAAAGTTTTCGGGGATGAGAGAGGCTATTTTATGGAAACTTATAGAAAAGACCTCTTTGATCAAAACGTAAGAAAAGTAGAGTTTATCCAAGATAATGAATCTAAAAGTAAAAGAGGAGTACTTAGAGGCCTTCATTATCAGTTGCCGCCTTTTGCACAAAGTAAACTAGTTAAAGTAATAAAAGGAAGCGTGATAGATGTAGCGGTAGATATCAGAAAAGATTCTCCTACGTTTGGAAAGTATGTAGCGGTTGAGCTTAGTGAAGAGAATAAAAGACAAATGTTTATCCCAAGAGGATTTGCTCACGGATTTTTGGTAACTAGCGATGAAGCTATATTTGTATATAAAGTGGATAATTACTATTCGCCTAAATGTGACAGAAGTATAAGATTTGATGACCCGGATATTCATATCAACTGGAATTTTCCAAAAGATAAAATTCTTGTATCAGATAAAGATAAAAACGCTCCGTTTCTTAAAGATGCCGAAATTTTTGAATATACGGATTTGTATAATTAGGAGTTATGAATTATGAGTTATGAATTAAATATATTGGTTACAGGTGCAAATGGACAATTGGGGAATGAAATTAGATATTTGGTAAATAATTCAAAATTTAAAATTCAAAACTCAAAAATTTTTTTCACTGATAAAGCCGAGCTTGATATTACAAATGAAGATCACGTTAGAAAATATGTAAATGAAAAAGATATTGGCTTAATCATAAACTGTGCGGCATATACAGCTGTTGACAGAGCTGAAGAAGAAAAAGAAAAAGCCGATTTGGTAAACCATCTAGCAGTAAGATATCTTGCAAACACAGCAAAAGAGAAAAATATTCCTTTAATCCATATATCAACAGATTATGTATTTGATGGTAAAAACTACAGACCTTATGTTGAAGATGATACTGTAAATCCTCAAGGAATTTATGGACTTACAAAACTTAAAGGTGAAGAAGTTTTTAAAGCTTCAGGAACAAGTGGAATAATTATCAGAACTTCATGGGTTTATTCAAGCTATGGACACAACTTCGTAAAAGCAATGCTAAAACTTAAAAATAGAGGTGAGCTAGGAGTAGTATTTGATCAGATAGGTACTCCAACATATGCAAAAGATTTAGCAGAGACTATACTGGAAATAATTAATAAAAATCTTGTAAAAATAAAAAACAAAAGAGCCGAGATTTATCATTATTCAAACGAGGGAGTTATCAGTTGGTATGACTTTGCAAAAGCGATATTTGAAATAGAAAATATTGATATAAAAGTAAAACCGATTGAAAGTAAAGACTATCCAACTTCTGCCAAAAGACCACACTATTCAGTGCTAAATAAAAAGAAAATCAAAAACGAATTTAATGTTGAAATACCTTATTGGAGAGATTCACTTAGAGAGTGCTTAAAAAGGATAAATAATGGATAAAAATAAAGAAACTATATTAATTACAGGAGGAGCTGGATTTATAGGTAGTAATTTTATTCCATATTTTTTAGAAAAATATCCTGAATATAATGTAGTTAATTTGGATTTGTTAACATATGCTGGTAACCTTGAAAATTTAAAAGAAGTTGAAAATAATCCAAGATATAAGTTTATAAAAGGTGATATCTGTAATAGGGAATTAATAGAACATATCTTTAATGAATATGATATAAGAGGTGTTATTCATTTTGCCGCTGAATCTCATGTGGATAATTCAATTAAAAACCCTGGAGTGTTTGTAAGAACAAACGTTGACGGTACATATACTTTAATAGAAGTTGCGAAAAATTATTGGATGGAAAAGCCTTTTAAATACAAAGACGAATATAAAGGATGTAGATTCCATCATATTTCAACTGATGAAGTATACGGTACTCTTCCGGAAGACCTGAATGTATTATTTACAGAAGAAACGCCTTACGCACCAAATTCACCATATAGTGCCAGCAAAGCAAGCAGTGATATGATAGTTAGAAGTTATCATCACACATTCGGAATGGATACCGTTATAACAAACTGCTCAAACAACTACGGACCAAAACAGCATGATGAAAAACTAATCCCTACAATCATAAGAAATGCTCTTATTGGGAATCCTATTCCAATATACGGAGATGGTAAAAATATAAGAGACTGGTTATATGTGCTTGACCACTGTAAAGGAATAGATTTGGCATACCACAAAGGAAAAGCCGGTGAGACATATAATATCGGTGGAAGAAATGAGAGAACAAATATATATATCGCAAATAAAATATGCGAAATTTTAGACAAACTGTATCCTGTTGAAAATAATTCAAAACTCAAAACTAAAAATTCAAAATTAAAAAGTTATAAGGATCTTATAACTTTTGTATTTGATCGTCCAGGACACGATAGACGCTATGGAATAAATGCTTCAAAAATAGAAAACGAACTTGGATGGAAAGCTGATGAAAATTTTGAATCTGGAATTGTGAAAACTGTTAAATGGTATTTGGAGAAATATTTGAATGATTAAAAAAATAAAATCATTAACAAATACAGAAGAGAAAAAGAGATTATTTTCAAATTTTCTATCATTATCAATATTACAAGGGGCTAATTATATATTACCCCTTATTGCATTTCCATATTTAGTAAGAGTATTGGGAGTTGAAAAGTTTGGGCTTATTGCGTTTGCTGGGGCAACTATAGCTTATTTTAACATCTTAACTGATTATGGATTTAATTTGACGGCTACAAGAGAAATAAGTATTTACAGAAATAATAAAGAAAAATTAAATGAGATATTTAGTAGTGTAATGATTATAAAATTTGTTTTGATGATTGTTTCTTTTTTATTATTGCTAATTTTGGTTTTTAGTTTTGATAAGTTTAAAGCTCATTATGAGGTTTTTTTATTGACTTTTGGAATGGTGATAGGTCAGGTTTTATTTCCTCAATGGTTTTTTCAGGGAATGGAGAAGATGAAATATATTACATTTTTAAATATTTTGGCAAAAGTTATTTTCACAATTGCTATCTTTGTTTTTATTCATAAAGAGAGTGATTACTGGAAAGTTCCTTTAATTAATTCTTTGGGATATATAAGTGCCGGGATAGCAGCGTTAATTTTTATAGGAAAAGAATTTAGACTAAGGTTTAAATTGCAAAAATCGAAAATATTAAAAAATTATTTTATAGATGGATGGCATATATTTATATCTAATATAGCAATAAGCTTATATACGGTATCTACTACATTTATATTAGGTCTTTTTACAAATAATAAAATTGTAGGATATTATGCGGCTGCTGATAAAATTAGAATAGCTTTTCAGGGATTGTTAGGACCGATAAGTCAGACTATTTATCCTTATATTGCGAATAAAGTAAAACAATCAAAAGATAAAGCTATTAAATTTATAAGAAAAGTAGCCGTTTTAATAGGAATTTTTTCTGCTTTAATATCATTATTTATTTTTGTTTTTGCTGAATTTTTAGTAAATCTATTGCTTGGTAATGGATATGAAAGAAGTGTGATAGTTCTCAAAATTATATCTATTTTACCTTTTATGATAGGATTAAGTAATGTTTTTGGAATTCAAACTATGGTAACGTTTGGATTAAAAAAGATGTTTAGTAAAATTTTAATAGCGGGAAGTGTTTTAAATATTTTATTATCTCTTGTATTGGTTCCATTGTATCAAGATATTGGTTCAGCTATAAGTGTTGTGATTATAGAAAGTTTTATAACTGTTGGAATGTTGATTTTACTTCAAAAAAATGGGATTAATTTAATAAAAGGAAAAATAAATGTTTGATTACATAATAATAGGGGCAGGTTTTGCAGGGAGTGTAATTGCTGAGAAGATTGCAAATGTTTTAAATAAAAAAGTATTAATTATAGAAAAAAGAAATCACATAGGTGGAAACTGTTATGATGAGAGAATAGAAAATATATTAGTTCATAAATATGGACCTCATTTGTTTCATACAAATGAAAAACAAGTATGGAATTATTTAAGTAATTTTACTGAATGGGATATATACCATCATAAAGTATTAGCATTTATTGATGGTAAAAAAGTGCCAATTCCGTTTAATTTTAATACTTTGTATGAAATTTTTCCAGATGAACTTGCTAAAAGAATAGAAAAAAAACTTCTTGAAAATTACAAATATAATTTAAAGGTTCCAATACTTGAACTTAAAAAAAGTGATGATAAAGATTTAAAATTTTTAGCTGATTTCGTATATGATAAAATATTTGTAAATTATACGGCAAAACAGTGGGGAATGAAACCTGAAGATATTGATAGTGCGGTAACTGCAAGAGTGCCTGTATTTATTGGAAAAGATGACAGATATTTTAATGATAAATATCAGGGAGTGCCAAAAGAGGGATATACAAGACTTTTTCAAAATATGCTTAATCATTCAAATATCAAAATAATGTTAAATACTAATTTTAAAGAAGTTATAAAAATAGACCAGGAAACTAAAAAAATATATTTCTTAAATCAGGAATTTAAAGGAAAATTGATTTTTACAGGAATGATAGATGAGCTTTTTGATTATAAATTTGGAGAGCTTCCATATAGAAGTGTAAGAATGAAATTTGAAACAATAGAAAAAGAATATTATCAAGAAGTAGCAACAGTTAATTATCCAAATAATTATGATTTTACAAGAATAACCGAATTTAAACATATTCATCCTTGCGGAAATAAAAAAACAATAATTTTAAAAGAATATCCACAAAAATATATAAAAAATGAAAATACACCATACTATCCAATTTTTACAAATGAAAATCAAGAAAAATATAATAAGTACTTGGAATTTTCGTATAATTTCAAAAATATAGTTTTAGTAGGAAGACTTGCTGAATATAAATATTACGATATGGATGATATAGTAAAAAGAGCTTTGGAAATTTTTGAGGAGGTAAAATGAAAAAAATTTTATTTTATTGTCATGTGTTTTATCCTCAAAATTCAGGTTATTCTAATGCTTTTCAAAATTTAATTAACTCATTATTAGATTATGATAATGATTTATATATTACAGTAGTTACTCCATATCCGTTGGGGCAAAATATAAAAGAATTAGAAAGAAAAAATTTAAATGTTATTAGATTAAAGCCATTAGTACAAATTAAAAAAATTAGATATTTTTTAAATGAATATTTTTATGCAAAATATTTATCTAAATTATTTAAAAAAGGTAAATATGATTTTTTATTTGTAGAAACATTTGATTCAAGTATATTGTTAAATAGTTTAGACAAGGATATTTATAATTCATTAGTTGTTAGAGTACATTCTACTAATGAAACTGAATATACTTTTTTTGGAAAAAGAATAGAATTTTATTTAAGAAAATTTTTTATTAGATTTTTTTTAGTAAAAAAAGTTAAATGGATATTGTCTACAAATTCTTATCATATTGATTTTGTTAAAAAATATTATTTTAATAATAATATTATTAACATTTCTAATGCTCATTTTATGGTTTTACCAAATCCTATTTCAGTAAAAAATTCATCAACTTTTGAGATTTTAAATGATAAGTTAAAATTTTTTGCACTTGGAAGATTAGACTATTTAGGTAATAATCAAAAAGGGTTAATAGATTTGATATATGCTTTAAAATTAATAGATAAATCTCTATTAAATAAAATTGAAATAACAATTGTTGGAAAAGGAGATATGAGAAAAAAACTTATGCAATTATCTCGTGATATTCCATATATTACATTTGTAGAAGAAATGCCCCATGATAAAGTACTTTATGAATTACAGAAGTCTGATGTTGTTATTTTACCAAGCAGATATGAAGGATTATCTATGTTTGCTCTTGAATCATTAGCAACGGGAAATGTTTGCATATTTTCTAAAACAGGTGGATTAATAGATATGATTGATGGCAATGGTATATTATTTGAACCTCAAAATATTGAAGAGTTAGCGGATAGTATTGTAAAAATTATTCTTATGCCAAGAGATAAAATAATACAAATGAAAAAAAGATCTATAGAAATATGCAAAAGTAAATTTTCTCCAAAAATTGTGGCTTCTAAATTTAATGCTATATATACAATAATAAAGACAAGTAAATGTGCGGAATAGCAGGTTTTATTGATTTTAACAAAAAAAGTGATTACAAGATTTTAAAAAAAATGATAGATGTTTTATATCATAGGGGACCAGATGATAGTGGATATAGTTTTTATAGTCTGGATAATTGTAATATTGGGCTTGGTCATAGAAGGCTTTCTATTTTGGATTTAAGCTCTCATGGTCATCAGCCTATGAAATTTGAACATTTAGAAATTGTTTATAATGGAGAAGTTTATAATTTTAAAGAAATAAAAAATGAACTTGAAAAATACGGATATAAATTTGACTCAAATTCTGATACGGAAGTAATACTTAAAGCTTATCATAAATGGGGAATAGATGCAATTCATAAATTTAATGGAATGTTTGCTATTGCTATTTATGATAAAATTAGAAACCAATTGGTTTTATTAAGAGATAGAATAGGCAAAAAACCTTTGTATTATTTTGTTGATTCAGATAAATTTATTTTTGCTTCGGAATTAAAAGCTATTTTGAAATTTTTAGAAAAAAAACCTGAAATTAATAACCAAGCTATGGTAAATTTTTTTAGATTTGGATATATTGGTGGAGATTTGTCAATTTATAAAGGTATTTTTAAATTAAAAAAGTCTTCATATTTAATTTTAGATATAAAAAGTAAAAAAATTGAAATAAATAAATATAACACACAAATAGCGTTTAATTTAGATTTCAATAATTATAATATTATTAAAGATGAATTAAAAAAATTATTGATTGATTCAGTAAAAATTAGAATGAAAAGTGATGTGGAATTTGGTTCTTTTTTAAGTGGAGGAATAGATAGTAGTTTAGTGACTTCTATAATGAGTAAAATATCAGAAAAAAAAATAAAAACTTTTACAATTGGATTTAAAGAGAAAGAGTTTAATGAAGCAATATTTGCAAAAGAAATAGCTAAATATTTAAATACTGAACATTATGAATATTATTTTGCGGAAAAAGATTTAATAGATAGTTTAGAAGTGGTTATTGCAAATATGGATGAACCATTTGCTGATCAATCAATTTTCCCAACATATTTGTTGTCCAAGTTTACAAAACAACATGTAACTGTAGCATTATCGGGGGATGGAGGAGATGAACTGTTTTGTGGGTATAAACATTATTTTTTAATGCAAAAAATTTATAACCTTTATTTATTGCCACAATCTATAAGAAAAACTATTTTTTTACCTTTAAAAATTGGCAACAAAAATAAGCTTATAAAAATATATGAAGTTCTTACGCAAAAAGACATATCAAAATTCCATCATTATTTTATGAAATATTGGCAAGATAAAGATATAGCTTTACTTTTAAATCAAAAACTTGATAATGTTTTTTATTATATTAATGATAATAATTATTTACAAAATGCAATGAATTTTGATAAAAATAATTTTTTAATTGATGATGTTTTGGTTAAAGTAGATAGAGCAAGTATGTTAGCATCTTTAGAAACAAGAGCACCGATTTTAGATTATAGAATTTCAGAGTTTTCAAAATATGTTCCATTAAATTTTAAATGTAATAAAAAAGAAGGTAAACTTATTTTGAAGGATATACTTAGTGAGTTTTTACCAAAAAATTTATGGGACAGAAATAAAAAAGGATTTACAATACCTCTTAGAAAATGGCTTAATAATGAGCTTAAAAGTGATTTAGTAAGAATCTGTTCAAAAGAATTTATAAAAAAACAAAATTTATTTAATTATGAAATAATTGATAAAATTTTGAGAGAACATGTTAGTGGAAAATATTTTAGAACTTCCGAACTTTGGAGTTTTTATATTTTTCAAAAATGGTGGGAGAGAAATTTTGGATAAATTAGTAGTTTATACCACTATTTTTGGAGATTATGATGATTTAATTGAACCAGGTAAAAAATATAAAAATTGTGATTTTGTTTGTTTTACAGATAATGAAAATTTAAAATTAGATATTTGGAAAATTAAAGTTGTAAAGAATATTGTATAATACCCTCAAAAATTTAGACAGTAATATGATAGAATAAATAATTGAAAAGGGCAAAAAATTAAGAAGAAAAAAACATACAGTGCGGAATTTAAAACTAAGGTGGTATTAGAGGTAAAAGAAGAGAAAAGCTTATCAGCTATTGCAAGTAAATACGGTATAACCATTTAAACATTAAGAAAATGGAAAAGACAGTTTTTAGAAAAGCATCTTTGGCATTTGATTTAGGAAACGCCACAAAAGAATACAAAGAAAAAATTGAAAAACTTGAAAAAGAAAACGAGGAATTGGCAAAAACCCTTAGAAAGACCATGATAGAGAGGGATTGGGTAGTGGGAAAGCTAAAAAGCTTGGATTCATCAAGTAAAAAAGCCTCATAAAGTTCAAGCTTAAAAATTTATCAGTAATGAGGCAATGTAAATTAATAGGACTTAACCGTTCAAGTTTGTATTATAAACCCATACCGAGGAAAGAACATGATATAAAGCTTATGAGAAGAATAGATGAGATATATTCCGAAATATCAGTTTATGGATATAAAAGGATACATAAACAGCTTAAAGCCGAAGGATTTAAAGTAGGACACAATAAAGTCCACAGACTTATGAGATTAATGAATATTGCGGGTTTAAGACCAAAAAGAAGAAAAATCAATCTCAAAAAGGATAATATTAAAAATTATTCTTATTTATTAAACGATATGGATATAAACAGACCAAATCTGGTATGGAGCGGTAATATCACATATATTACGGTTAAGAACAGATATATGTATCTTTGTATAGTAATGGATTGGTACTCTAAATCAGTCCTTGCATGGAATATATCGAATACGATGGATACAAATTTAGTGTTAAGCACAACACAAGAAGCAATGGAAAAGTTCGGAAGACCTGAAATATTCAACTCAGACCAGGGAAGTCAGTATGCTTTAAAAAAGCATACTGACTATCTCAAAAATAATGGTGTCAAAATCTTTATGAATTCAAAAGGCAGAGTCATTGATAATATTGTAATTGAGAGGTTTTTCAGAACGTTAAAATATGAGGAAATTTATATTAAGGAGTATGAAAATGTCAAGGAGCTAAAAAAAAGTATAAAAAACTTTATTGATTTTTATAATAACAAAAGATTCCACTCATCTCTTGCTTATGACAAACCTATGAATGTTTATAAGAAAATGTTACATAAAGTAGCTTAAAAAATGGAAATTACGATTTTTAAATTATTGTCTTGACATTTGGGGGCATTATATTTTTAATATTTTATATCAAAATTTTTATATAAGAAATTTATTAAGTTTATTATTAAATGAGGAAATAAAAAATGTTTGAAAAAGAGTACTTTGCGATAGTGAAATTATATGAGAGTATTTTATGAGTAAATTATTAAAGAAGGATTTATAAAATATGGAAGATTTAAAAAATAAAAAAATATTGTTTATTACTCATACTTTAGATACAACAGGAGCTCCGAAAAGTTTATTAGAAATTTTAAAAGTATTTTATGTTAAAAAGACTTTTAGACAGATGGATTTATTTAGTATGTGTAATGGGCGTTTAGCATTGGAGTTTAAAAAAATAGTAAATAATTTTTTTGTAAATAAGTGTGAAAATGATAATTTAATTGTAAAAATTGTATATAAGTTAATAGGGATGATAAAACTAGGAATTGTTTTATTTAAAAATGATTATGATTTGATTTTTATAAATTCTTCTGCTAATTTTAGAGCTTTATTAATGTCAAAAATTTTTAGAAAGAAAGTTATTCTCTATGTTAGAGAGACAGATGAAATGTTTAATTCCTTAGTATGGTTAAGAAAAAATGGTATAAAACTTGCAGATAAGGTAATCGCTGTTTCTTCTGTTAATAAGTATTGGTTGCAAAAAATAAATATAGATGAAAATAAAATTTTTGTAATTGGTAATGGCGTAAATTTTAAAGAGATAGATAAAAAAATAAAAGAAGAACCGGAAAAAGAATTTTTAATTTTTAAAAAAAATTTTAAAATTATAGGTATAATGGGGAAAATAGATCAATTTAGAAAGGGGTTTGATCTATTTATTGATATAATGAAAGGATTAGATAAAAGTAAATATAGATTTATATTAATTGGAGATTTTAAAAATGAAGAAATTAAAAATTATTATCTGAAGATTTTGGAAGATAATAACTTGAAAAAGTATATTTATATTACTGGGTTTATTGATAATGTGTTTAGATATATAAAATATGTTGATCATATGATTATTCCATCAAGACAAGAGTCTTTTTCTAGAGCTTTATTAGAGCCTTTAAGTGTAGGTAAAATAGTTTCTTGTTTCGATATAGGAGGAAACAAAGATGTTGTAGGAAAAAACTATCCTTTTATTGTTGCACCTTTTGATATCAAAAAAATAATAACACATATATTAAATGAGCAAACTTTAAAACAAGAAATTGATTTTGAAGAAATTAAAAAACAGCTTGATATTAACGAAATAGTAAATAAAATTGAAAATGTAATTAAAAGTATATAATATGGTAAAAAAGATAAGTTTTATATTAGGATTTTTGAGTTTATTTTTTTTACCAAATTTTTACGGTATTAAATTAATTGATGTTTTTATGATTATAGTTATGTTTTTATTTTTGCTTTTAATTTTTAAACAACAAAAAAAAGTTAATAAAAAATTATTAATAGGTTTTATTTTTATAAGTTTTTTTTTAATCATTACTGTATATGGAGCTATATTTAATAGTAATTCATATAAAGGTATTCTTGTCTCATTAAGATTTTTTATTTTGTTGGTACTATTGTTTATAATGTTTAACTATAATAAGAATGTTATTACATATTTTAAAAGGGGATTAGTATTAAGTGCATATATATCAACTTTTTGGATATTTATTGATAATATATATTATTATACACATGGATTTGTATCAATAAATGAGATAATTTTTAAAAAATTTTTTATTGGGGTGAATCATATATTAACTAATAAATATCAAATTGGTGATTTGCCTTTATTATTGAGAGCTAGTGGTTTTGGATGGGATCCTGGTGGTATTGGACCTGCGTTATTAATTTCTTACATTATTAATAAATATAATAAGTATTATAAATATAATTTTATACTTATTTTGGGTATATTTTTTACTATATCTAAAACTACTATTTTAGGTTTATTTTTATTTTGGATTTATAATATATTTAATAATATTAACAAAAGATTATCTTTATTATTTATTGCAAGTTTTTTTGTTATTTTATTTGTTATTTCATTTTTAGTAGATGGTTCTAAAAATAGTGGAACAGTGCGACATATTAAGTATACTTCTTCTATCTTTTATTTAGTTAATGCTCCATTAAGAGTGGTAGTTTTAGGAGTAGGATATAGAGGGGTAGGAGAATTTTTTTATAATTATGTACCTTGGATGAAATACCAAAGATTTATGAATTCTTTACAAGAAGCTCAGAATAAAGTTGTTGAGAGTACTTTTACTAACTTATTTTTATATGGAGGCTTATTGGGTGTAATAATATATTTTTTTATTATTTTATTTATTATATTGTATGGTAATCAGGAAGAAAGAACTATAATAATATTTCTTATGGTAACATTTGTTGGTTATACATTTGAAAATATTTGGACTAATTTTTTAATATATGGAATATTTCTAAAAATATTTTTTACTAAAAGGATAAAAGTTGGTAAGTTTTATATTGGTTAATTATAATACAAAAGATTTGACGTTACAAACGATAAACTCTATTATTGATAAATTTAAAAATAGTGAAAATTATGAAATTATTTTGGTAGATAATGGTTCTAAAGATGGTAGTAAAGAAATTTTTGAAAAATTAGAACAACAATTAAAAAATTTCAAATATATTTACAATGATAAAAATTTAGGTTTTGGAAAAGCTAATAATATAGGGTTTAGACATTCAAAAGGAGATTATATTTATATATTAAATAGTGATACAATTTTACATACTAAAAATATAAATAAAATAATAGAGAAAAAATTCAAAAATTATCCTGAGATAGGAATAATAGCTACAAGAGTGATTTATGAGGATGGAAATTTACAGCCTAATGTACAAAATTTTTCAAATTTATTGAGTATTGCATTAAGACTATTGAAAATAGGTCAATTTGTAAGAAATAACAAATTTGTACTTAATATAGTAAAAAAATTACCTTTTAAACCGCGGCTAATAAAAAATTATTTGGAAAATTTTAATAAACAAAGAAAAGAAGGTTTTGTAGATTGGGCCAGTGGATGCAGTTTAATTTTTAAAAGAGAAGTTTTTGAACAATTGGATGGATTTGATGAAAAATTTTTTATGTATAGTGAAGATGAAGAAATTTGTTTGAGAGTACATAAATCAGGATATAAGATTTTATATACACCAGATATAACTATTATTCATTTTGAAGGAAAAAGTAATACAAATAAAAGAATAAACGAATTTTTAATAAAAACTAAAATTAAAAGTGAATTTTATTATTATAAAAAGCATTTTCCAGATAAATATAGTAAACTTAAAGTTGTATATGAACTTATTACTTTTTTTGGGTTTCCTTTTTCTAAAAGATTAAGATTGATTAGAAAATATTATAAGGAATTAAATTTATGAAAAAAATACTATTAATAACAAGTAGATTGCCATATCCTCCAATAGGTGGAGATAAGCTTAAAAATTATAATTTAATTAAAATTTTATCGAAATATTATGAAGTTTATTTAGTAACCATTACAGATGAAAAATTAGATAATAAGACAAGAGAAATTTTAGAAAAATATACTGTAAGTTATAAAATTTTTGAAAGATCTAAATATAAATTTTTATTTAATCTTTCTAAAAGTGTCTTTAACAAAAAACCGTTACAAGTAAATTATTATTATTTTAAAGATGTGGAAAGATATATTAAAAAGCTAATAAAAAAGGAAAAGATAGATTTAGGTATTTCTACTTTGGTTAGAACAACAGAGTATTTAAGTGATTTAAAACTTCCTAAAATATTTGATATGGCAGATAGTATTGGTCAGAATTATAAAAAATCTATAAAAAAAGTAAAGTCACCATTATGGAAGTTAGTTTATTCAATTGAAGCTGATAGATTATTAAATTATGAAAAGAAGATGATTGAGAAGTTTGATATTACTTTTATGTTTAATAAAGAAGAAATAAAATTTTTTAATAATGAAAGAATAAAGTATTTGCCACATGGAGTAAATGAAAAACTTTTGGGATATAAAAAAATAAATGATAAATATAAAAATTATATAGCATTTTTTGGAAAAATGGATTATCAACCTAATATTGATGCTGTTTTATGGTTTGTTGAAAATGTATTGAATAAACTAGATAAAAATATCAAATTTATTATTGTAGGCGCAAAACCTACTCAAAAAATCTTAGATTTGGCAAAAAAATATAAAAACGTTGAAGTTACAGGATTTGTAGAAGATCCTTATGAGATATTAAAATCCTCTTTATGTATAGTTTCTCCTATGCAAACTGGAGGAGGAATACAAAATAAAATACTTGAAAGTATGGCACTTGGAACTATAAATATAGTTTCTTCACTTGCTGCTAAACCTATTGGAGCAGAGAATAGAAAGGATTATATTGTATTAGATAATCCCTATGAAATAGCACAAAAAATAAATCAAATATATTTAAATCCAAATAAATATAAATATTATAAACAAAATAGCAGAAAATTTATAAAAAATAATTTTACTTGGACAGTTTTTGAGAAAGTTTATATAAAAGAAATTGAAGGATTGTTGCATGATAATAAGAACCAAAGCACCACTTAGACTTGGTCTTGCAGGGGGTGGAACTGATTTAGATGTTTATGCAAGTAAATATGTTGGATATGTATTGAATGCTACTATTTCATTATATGCTCATACTACTTTGGAGCCGTTAAATAATGGTAAAGTTATTTTTCATTCGTTGGATAATAATGAATATTGGGAAGGTGAAGCAAAAGAGTTTTTAAAGTTAAATGGAAAAATGGATTTATATAAAGGAATATATAATAGAATAATAAAAGATTTTGTTAAAAAACCTTTTTCTTTTAAACTAACAACTTATTCAGATGTTCCAAGTGGTAGTGGATTAGGAGGAAGTTCTACTTTGGTTGTGGCTATTATAAAGTCTTTTGTTGAGTGGTTTAATTTGCCACTTGGAGAGTATGATATTGCAAAGCTTGCATATGAGATAGAGCGAGAAGATATAGGAATAGTTGGAGGGGCACAAGACCAATATGCCGCTACTTTTGGAGGGTTTAATTTTATGGAGTTTTATGGAGATAACAGGGTGATTGTTAATCCTTTGAGAATAAAAAATTGGATAATTGATGAACTACAAGAGAGTATGATTCTTTATTTCACTGGCATACAAAGAAGTGCAAGTGTTATTGAAAAAGAAAAAGAAAGTGTCCTAAAAAAAGAAAAATCCCTTGAAGCAATGCATGAAGTAAAAAAAGATGCAGTTAAAATGAAAGAGTATCTATTGAAAGGTGATATTAAAGACTTTGCTAAAATACTTGGAAAATCTTGGGAAGCGAAAAAAAGAGTAAGTTCGGCTATTTCAAATACTGAAATAGATAAAATTTACAATCTTGCAATGAAAAACGGAGCATATAGCGGTAAAGTAAGTGGTGCAGGTGGTGGAGGATTTATGTTTTTTATGGTAGAGCCTACTAAAAAATATCATTTGATAAATCTTTTGAATAAACAAGGTGGTCAAGTATTTAATTTTCAATTTACAAAAGAAGGGACGAGAGGATGGAGAGTATGAAAAAGTTTATTAAAAATCAAATTAAAACATCTTATGAAATAAAACAAAAAATTTACGAAAATGAAAAGTTAATTGATTTGATAGTAGAAGTTGGAAATAAACTTATTGAAATTTATAAAAACGGGAATAAATTACTTATTGCCGGTAATGGAGGTAGTGCGGCTGATGCTCAACATATAGCAGGAGAGCTGGTAAGCAAATTTTATTTTGATAGACCGGCACTTCCAGCAATTGCACTTACTACTGATACAAGTATTATTACGGCAATAGGAAACGACTATGGATATGAAAAACTATTTTCACGTCAGATTAAAGCAAATAGTGTAAAAGGTGATGCTTTTTTAGGTATATCTACTAGTGGTAACTCTAAAAACATCATTGAAGGTTTAAAGGTTGCAAAAGAAAAAGGGCTTTTAACCATAGGATTAACAGGAGAGAGTGGTGGTAAAATGAAGGAGCTTTGCGATTATTGCATCTGTATTCCATCAAATGAAACTCCAAGAATTCAAGAATCTCATATTTTAATAGGACATATATTATGTTCTGTAATTGAAGAAGCGATTTTTGGGAAAGGTTTTTAATGGAAGCTATTATTTTAGCAGGCGGGCTTGGGACAAGACTTAGAAGTGTAATTAGTGAAATACCTAAGCCTATGGCACCTATTAATGATAAACCTTTTTTAGAGTATATTTTGAATTTTTTAAATAATCAAGGTGTTAAAAGAGTTATTTTATCTGTTGGATATAAATGGGAAGTAATAAAAGAGTATTTTAGTAATAAATATGAAAATATTGAACTTATCTATAATGTAGAAAAAGAAAGACTTGGCACAGGTGGGGCTATTAAGGATTCTTTAAAATATGTAAATGAAAAGCAAGTTTATGTCTTAAATGGAGATACTTACTTTGATGTCCCGTTAAAAGAGATGAATTTGGATGATAGTTTGATTCAGTTGGCTTTAAAAGAGATAAAAGATTTTGACAGATATGGGGTAGTGGAAATAGATGAAAATGGAGAAATTTTAAAGTTTAAAGAAAAAGCATATTATAAGGAGGGTCTTATAAACGGTGGAATTTATTTAATCAATAAAGATATTTTTAATAATTTTGAATTGCCAAAAAAGTTTTCTTTTGAGGAGTTTTTAGAAGAAAATTTAAAAAGATTAAAAACTACAGGAAAAAAATTTGACGGCTATTTTATTGATATAGGAATTCCGGGAGATTATGAAAAGGCAAAAAGGTATTTTAGTGAAAAAAGCGTTATTTCTTGATAGAGACGGAGTAATAAATAAAGAAAAAAACTATTTATATAAAGTTGAGGAGTTTGAGTTTATTGACGGAGTATTTGATACTTGTAAGTTTTTTCAGGATAGAGGATATGAGTTAATTATTATAACTAATCAAGCTGGAATTGCAAGAGGGTATTATACGGAAGAAGATTTTCATAAGCTAAATGATTGGATGCTTGAAGAGTTTAAAAAAAGAGGAATAAAAATTTCAAAGGTATATTTTTGTCCTCATCATCCGGATTTTACTGGGGAGTGTGAATGTAGAAAACCAAAACCTGGAATGATTTTACAAGCTCAAGGAGAGTTTGGATTAGATCTCTCTTCTTCTATTTTGGTAGGAGATAAAGAGAGCGATATCAGAGTCGGGAAAAATGCGGGTGTGGGATTAAATGTTTTGGTAAAAAGTGGTCATAAAATAGATGAAAAAAATACTCAGGCCGATTTGGTTTTAAAAAGTATAAAAGATTTAAAAAGAGTTTTATAACCCTTTCCCACCAACCATCACCCAGATGGTTTTGAAAATAGTTTTTATTTCAAGCCAAAGCGACCAGTTTTTGATGTAGTAGAGGTCATACATCAGTTTTTGATAAGTGTCTTTAAGGTTTTTGCCATAAGGGTAATTTACCTGTGCCCAACCGGTAATTCCGGGAGCGTTTATATGGCGCATATGGTAAAACGGCCACTCTTTTTCATATTTTTTGACTAGTTCATTCCATTCGGCTCTTGGACCTATTATATGCATGTCTCCTTTTATTACATTCCAAAGCTGAGGCAGTTCATCTATTCTTGTTTTTCTCATAAAAGCTCCCCATGGAAAAATTCTCGGATCGTTTTCTTGAGTATAATGGTCAAAAAACTTGATATCTGTTCTCATACTTCTGAATTTATAGCAGGTAAAAGGCTTTTTATTTTTACCGATTCTTGTTTGTTTAAATAATATTGGACCGTCAGGAGATTCTTTTTTAATTTTATAGGCTGAATAAACCATAACAGGGGCGGTAAGTGTTGCAAGAGGGATTGCTATGGAAAAATCAATTATTCTTTTTATAAAATACTGGGCTTTGCTGTAAGGTTTTATATCATCTAAAAAATCGATGTTGCTTCCATCTTTTGGAATATAGATTTTTCCTAAATACTTCTCTAAAAAATGTTCAATAGTTAGGAATTTAATACCTTTGATATCTAGAGAAATGAGGTAATGGATAATGTCATTATGAATTTTTACTTTTGCGTTAAGTATAATAATTTTGCATTTATTTTCACATTTTTTTATATTTGGTAATAAATTATCATCAATTTTTAAGTATTTAATATCGTATTTTT
>Ga0256836_1000631_pt1 | contig 17767 bp, 12 predicted proteins | sample 4561380metaG_FD_185974 | JGI IMG/M metagenome (GOLD analysis project Ga0256836, IMG submission 185974) | Hydrothermal vent microbial communities from Guaymas Basin, Mexico - 4561-380 | ecosystem: Environmental > Aquatic > Marine > Hydrothermal vents | place: Mexico: Guaymas Basin | collected...
TTTATAATCTATCTTGTTTACTCTTGCATTTATAGTAGAAAACTCTACAAATATATCTTGCTTTTCTACAGCTTCAAGCTGAACTTTCTTATTATCACGAGCAACCAATAAGCCAACTATACCACAACCAGCACCAACATCTAACACCCTACCTTTAGGGTTAAATGAAGATATAAAATCATATAAAAACAATGAATCACTATTGTAACAATAGCCAGAATTTGGTTGATATAGAATCATAAAGACCTTTTTTCGATATAATTTTAACATTATATCAAATTAAGGAAATATTATGATAATAATACCTGCAAGATTAGCATCAACTAGATTCCCTCAAAAAGTTTTAACAGATATAGGTGGTTTACCTATGGTAGTTAGAACTGCTAAAAGTGTTCAGCACCTAGATAGAGTGGTAGTTGCATGTGATGATGAAAAAATCATCGCTATCTGTAAAGAGTACGGCATAGAAGCTATGCTAACATCTAACACACATAAAAGTGGAACAGACAGAATCAACGAGTGTGCAAATATCTTAAACCTAGATGATGATGAACTTATCATAAATGTTCAAGCAGATGAGCCTTTTATAGAACCAGAAGTTGTAAATGCTCTTATGATAAGACTAAAATCACTTCAAAAAAAACAAGAGCCATTCATAATGGGTAGTTGTTACAATGCTATAAATGCAGAATCTGCAAAAGATGAAAACCTTGTAAAAGTTGTTTTAGATGCAGATGATAGTGCCATATACTTTTCCCGTGCTAAAATACCACATAACCAAGGTGGTGGAGCTAAATACTTTGGACATATAGGCATCTATGGATTTAATAAAAAAAGTTTAAATGAATTTTGTAACTTAGGGGATGCACCTATAGAAGATATAGAAAAACTAGAACAACTTCGTGCTATATACCATCAGAAAAAAATATCTATGGTAAAAGTTTCAAGCACTGGTTTTGGGATAGATACAAAAGAAGATTTAGCAAGAGCTATAGAGATTTTTTTATAAGAATTATACGATATAAAAGGTTATTGTCAGTATAATCACAACACTAAATTATAATATATCGGAGAATCAATGGGTTTAGCAATCGGTCTTGTAGGACTTCCAAATGTAGGTAAATCAACAACTTTTAATGCACTAACAAAAGCACAAAATGCAGAAGCAGCAAACTATCCATTTTGTACGATAGAACCAAACAAAGCAGTAGTTCCTGTTCCAGATAAAAGATTGTCTGGTCTTGCAAAAATTGTTAATCCTGAAAAGATTCAATACTCTACTTTAGACTTTGTAGATATTGCGGGTCTTGTAAAAGGTGCTAGTCAAGGTGAGGGATTAGGAAATAAATTTTTATCAAATATCCGTGAAACTGAGGTTATTTTACAAATTGTAAGATGTTTTGATGATGAAAATATTGTGCATAATGAGGGTAGCATCGACCCACTTCGTGATGTTGAGATTATCGAGGGTGAACTTATTTTAGCTGATATTGAGGTTTTAAGTAACCGTATCCAAAGACTTACTAAACAAGCAAAAGCAGACAAAAGTGCTAAAGGTGTTTTAGAACTTGCAGAGGAACTTTTAGAGTTCTTAGGTGATGGTAATCTAGCTAGAAACTATGATAAAACTGACACTGATGAGTATGCACAACTAAACAATGAAGTTAGATTTTTAACAGATAAAGAGATAATGTATGGTGCAAATACTGATGAAGATGGTCTTTTAGAAGACAACGAATATGTTAAAGCACTAAGTGAACATGCTTCAAAAAATAACTGTGAACTTATAAAACTTTGTGCAAAAGTTGAAGAGGAACTTATAGGTTTAGAAGAAGATGAAGCTAAAGAGTTTCTTGATGAACTAGGTGTAGAAGAGTCTGGACTTGAACAAATCATACATAAAGGTTTTGATAAACTTGGACTTATGAGTTACTTTACAGCTGGTGTAAAAGAGGTTCGTGCTTGGACTATTAAGAAAAACTCAACTGCTCCTCGTGCAGCAGCAGCTATACATAATGACTTTGAAAAAGGTTTTATCCGTGCAGAAGTTATATCTTATGAAGATTTTGTAACTCTTGGTGGAGAAGCAAAATGTAAAGAAGCTGGTAAAATGAGACTTGAAGGTAAAGAATATATAGTACAAGATGGTGATATTATGCACTTTAGATTTAATGTTTAGGAGTTAAAATGATATTAAAATATGTAGGACCAAAACCCATAATTTCTCATACGGGTATAGAATTTGATACAAATAAAGAAGATAAATTTGTATATATCAATATAGCAGTTCAACTTTTAGAAGCATTGGACCATGATTATTTTGAAAATAAGACATATACTTATGATATAAATAATCAAAGATTATCTACAGATGATAAAATAAAAACACTAAAAAAATACTGCCCAAATCTTGATGAAATTATGAATAAAGAGAATCATAATGTAGAACATGAGATAGAACATTATCTACAAAGAGCAGATGAAAGTAAAATACTCAATTCTGAAGAAAAAGAGGTTTTAAAAAATAACATTGAATTGATGCATGACTATCTAGTTCAAAGATCTGTAAACAAAAGTGTTTATTATGCAGCTATAGAAGCACTTGCAGATTTAGTTAAAAAAGACCATATAGAGTATATAGTAACTCCTATGTACCAAAAATTTTGGCATGTTCTCCATTCTATACAAGGTGTTTTAGCAAAACAAAAAGCACCTATAGATACAAATATGGAAATCTTTAAAAAAGATGGTCAACTTTTAGTAAAACTAAAAGTTATAAACATCTTGCAATAGTTTGTCCAAACTTTACATGGTCATCTTGTTTTATATCTAATTCTAGCATATCTTTTTCAGCTAGGATTACGATAGTTGAACCCATCTCAAAACATCCAAAGTCATAACCTTTTTTCAGTCTAATATTTCCAAACTTATATACTTGTTCTTTTGTAGCATCTGCATTAGTTTGTATTTGTGGAGCAAAACTAACTTTCATAACACCAACATTTAAAGCACTTACTAATACCATGTAAAATCTTTTTTTCTGAGTTGTTTCACAAAGTATAACTACCCTTTCATTTTCTTCAAAAAGGTTTACTCTTGTTTTTAATGATTTTACATTTACAGGATAAAACTTACCCGGTATATGAACAGCTTTTAAAACTGTCAAATCACAAGGTATATGGTAACGATGATAATCTTTTGGTGATAAATAAAAGTTTATAAACTGACCATCTTTAATAATATCTTTTTCATCTTGAGTAAAATGTTCACCTAACACATCTTGAGCATTATATCTCATACCTTTTATCTGAAGAGCATCTATATCATTTATATTACCAAGTTCAGAAATCCAAGAATCACATGGTGATATAAAGTCACTAGAATCATTTGAGAATCTTCTTTCTATTCTTAACTCTCTTGTAAAAAGTTTATTTAGAGTTTCATATTTTGATGGATGATAAAATTCACTCATATCAAGACCCATTAGTTTTACATAAGAAGTATTTACAATATTTTGAAACCAAGTTGGGAATTTTGCAGAAGCAAATTTACCGAAATTTTGTGAGATTAGTGATGTAATATGTTTTTTATTCATAAACTCTCTTTAAAAAAATAAATTGAACATAATTATATCCAATTTATTTTATTTTTTCTAAAGTAGTTTTTTCTTTGCTATCTCTTCTAAAAGAACTGTTGCATAACTTCCTTTTGGAAGTGTAAAATTAAACTCATAATGAGCTTCTTGATCTTTGAATCTACCCTCAACATCTGTTGGATATATCCAAGCATATCTTCTAGCACCATCAGCATTTATCTCATCATCATAATCTTTTTCTATAGAGAGAGCCAAATCAGATGACATTTTTACTTTTTTACCACACAAAAGACCTGTAACTGTAATATCTTTGGCATCAAATCTTTCAAGGTCATGTTCACTACCATCAAAATCAAATAATCGACCATAAGGGTAATGTTCCATAATATCACCACTCATAAGTTTAAATGGATGCTTTTGTGATTTTAGTTTAGTTATCTCTTCATTTGGTATATTCAAAATTGATTCTATCTCTTTAGCATCAAAGTTTGCTATAAGTGTATTTATCTCTAGTCTTCTACTTAACCATAAGTTAAAAAGGTGACTTTGATAAGCATTTATAAGTAGTTTTTTTACTCTAGGATTTCTCTCTTTCTTTTCACCTTTAGCAATTTTTTCACCTATAATATGATTATCACCATCATTTCCAAATCTTTGATAACCAAAGAAGTTTGGCATCCCATAAGTAGCTATATTTTTTAAAGCTTCGTCTATCTTTTGTGCAGAAGTTGGATTTACTTTTTTTACTTTTATAAAAAATCTATTACCCTTTAAATGACCTATCTTTATCTTGTTATTATGATAAGTTTTTGAAAGTATTTTTATATTTTCATGGTCAAAATTTTCTAATGCCTCTTCATACTTTTTATGTATAGATATATATTGTTTAGTCATTGCATGTTTATCTTTTAAACCAGCATAACCTATCTCTCTGTTTTTAATACCTAGATACCTAGCTATTTGCCCTATCATCTCCGGTGTTGAAGTGTTCTTTTTTCTTACAAAAAGAACAAGATGTTCCCCCTCTCCTGAAAACTCATAAAGAGGAAGTTCTTCAACGACGAAATCTCTCGCCGTTTGCCTAAAGTGAAAGTCAATGCTTGAATGACCAAGCGAATAAAATCTATCCATTACATACCTGTTGAGTGAATTTGCTCGTCTATATTTAATGTAATTATATCACCACTACTATTAGAATACTCATAAGTTGTCATACCACTATCACTATCTGTAATTGTTGGTCCATTTTGAGTCCATCCATCTGTGCTAATATCTAGAGAATCATTATCATCACCTGTGATAGTTAAAGTATTGTTATCATCTGTCATCTCTAAAATATCATCTAAAGTGATACCTTCTATTGAATTTGCAGAATCATTTTGCATATCAATCTCTGTAATATCATGAAGATTATCTAAGTTATCATCTGAAAAGTCAAAATCCATACCATCATTTAAATCAAAAACACCATCATTATCTAAGCTATTAGTAGCTGGGATAGTTACACTGTCTTGAATAGAATCAAGTTCATCTTGAGTTAATCTCTCTTCTGAAACAAGTGTTATAGATGTTTCTATACCATTTGTAACAGGTAAATTAACAATACCATCTACAACTTCTAATTCATTACCATTAGCATCACTTACATCTACATTTGTAGGTATCTCTACTTGAACATTAGATATAGCTTCATCAGAATTTGTTTGAGTTGCTACAATACTTAATGTAGTTTGAAATGTTGTTCTAGGATTAGAAGCTTCAAATGCAGAAGAATCACCAATAATTTCACCATCATTAAATTTAATATTTTCAAAATTCATTATATTGTTTTGGATATTACCAACATTCGAATCCCAATCAGCTTTTGAATAGTTATTTAAAATGATAGAGTCAACACCATCACCACCTTCAACATATCTATTTACATTTCCACCAATTTCAATAATATCATTACCAGCACCTAAATCAATTTTTGAACTATTTCCACCTATAGTAACATAATCATCACCAGCTTCTGTTCCAATATTTTTGTTTGCATTTCCACCAATATTGACAACATCATTACCACTACCACTATATATATTTTCAGCATTACCGGCAACATCTATTTGATTGTCACCATCATTAAGGTCTATACCTCTATTTTGGTTACCTGCTATTCTAATGCTATCATCACCATCTTGAACATAAATACTACTAGAATTACCATCTATATCTATTCTATTATTTCCATCGCCAGCATCTATAGCACGATTTTGATTTCCATCAACATTTATAATATCATCACCACCGTAAGTCATAATAGTGTTTGAATTACCATCAACCTCAATAACATCTACATCATCATTTTGTTCTGTATATAATGCTCTATTCATATTATCAAATTCATAAATTGTATCTGTTGATTGAGCTAATGTACTTGTTACATCTTCTATATCTTCAAGCATATCTGGTCTTTCTCTATAAGTAGTTCCAGATGAAGTAGTATTTTCAACATTTGTTGTATCGTCAGATAAGTTTACATCTAAAGTAATTTGATTAGTTTCAGGCTCATTATCTTCACCTAAATTATTTAGTACAACATGTTCAAAATTAACAAAATTATCTTTAATACCATTATCCCATTCTTCACGAGTAACATTATTTAGAACTAAAGTATCTTCACCATCTCCACCATCAAATATAGCTTCTGTACCTTTTAAAGTATCATCAATAGTTAATTTATCATCTCCTGAACCAAGATTTACACTTCCATCATCAAACCCACTACTAACATCATTTAAAGTTACTTCATCATTACCAGCACCTGTATCAATCTCACTATCTCCAGCTACTCTTTTAAGAGATAAAGTATCATTACCATCACCCATATTAACCGAAGCATCAGAAAGTAAATCTGCACTTAAATAATCATCACCTGCACCTGTATTTACACTAGATTCAGCTTCTATAGAACCTTTATCATCAAGATTTAAATTTAAATAATCACTATCACCAACAATAATTTTATCATCGCCTGCACCTGTATTTACAGTTGCTCCATGCTGTATATCACCACCAACTGCTAATAAATCATCACCATCGCCAGTATTTACAGTTCTTGCACCACCATGACCTTCTAAATAATCATTTTCATCACCAATATCATCTTCTACAATTATAGTATCATTAGCATTACCCGTAGTTAACTCTGATTCTATATAATCATCGTAATCTGTACTATTTTGTGTATCTGAATGGTATTCTATGTTTCTAAGATGTAGATTTTCTGCACTGTCAAAACTTTCATTTGTTGTAATAATTACTGGTGCAGGGTCTCCCATAAGATGAGCATCTAAACCATTACCTGATTTATCAGCCCAAGGTTCACTTCCTTCAAAATCATAGTGTAACTCTAATGAACCACTATCTGCAACCATACCTTTAGAAGCTATAGTAACTTCTTCTTCAGTTAATGCTTTTGAATAAACTCTAATATTATCCATTGAACCATCAAATTTTGAACCAGAAACTTCACCAAAATAATAGTTATTATTTATATTAACATTTTCTGGAGCATCTGCTGTATGCATTAATTCACCATCTTGGTAAAATCTATATTCGCTACCATCTTTTACCCATGTAATATTTGTATTTTCACCATCTGTAAAAACATTATCAATATATCCTGAATAATGGTTACCATCCGCATCAACAGAGTCATAATGAATTCTATCACCAACTTGATACATTGATGGTGATCGTCCATCTACATCACTACCTTTTTGAATACCACAAATACCTCTATAACCATCTTCTGTGTTAGCCGGAGTTAAATCTAAAGTTATTGTGAAATCATCTTCAGATATTGGATTTCCCCAAACATTTATATAGTTATTATCAAACATAACTTCGTGATTTTCAACTTCTACAGAATTATCATCAGTATCTGTTACTAAAATCGCATCAGCTTCTAAACTATCAGAATGAGATATTTTTATATTATCTATACCAAATGATTCATTTTCAATAGCTTCATTTAGTGTTGATCCAAATCCTAGTTTTATGTTTCCATACTCATCAACTCTAGCTTCTATACTATAGTGATGTATCTCCTCATTATTTCCTCTTTCATAATCTTTATCTTCCCAACCACCATTTTCATCATAAGATAGATTACCAACTTGAACACCACCATCTGAATCATCTTTTCCATCCGTATTTTCATCTTCTGAAAAAGCATCATATTCATCATCAGCAACTTTTGATCCATTGATAAATACTTGAAAAGACTCTGCATTACCATCTTCATTTTCAAGATTAAAGCTATTACTACCATCCCAACTATCGATTTCAAACATATCAAATTCAACAGTAACAATTTTACCAGCATTCTCCATGCCTAGATTAAATGTTTTAGATACACCTTCTTTACCATCAGTACCACCAAATCTGCCTAAAAATTCAGTTAATTCACCACCTAGATTTGTTGTTACATTATCTGACCAACCAGTAGCACCACCTTCAAAGTCTTCCTCTACTAATACATCAGAAACTGTTTGATTAGCTGAAACTTCAATAGTTATACTTTGTGCTTCACTATGTTTATCACCATCAAAAACACTAAACACAAATTCTCGAGAAGAACTATCTGAACTAGTTGTTTCAAAACTTAAAGATTTTAAAGCACTTTCATAATCAGAGATAGAAGCTGTACCACTTAATTCTACAGAAGCACCTACTATAGTAGCAGTAATACCATCAGGTAAATCTCCAATATTTATAGTATCTCCATCTTGATAATTTACTAGAGCAATAGAAGCACCCTCTAAATCTGCATCATCAACATCAGATATAGTTATATTATCAAAAATAATATTGTTTGCTACATCACTTTCATTTACAACAATTGATTCTATCACTGGAGCATCATCTCTTCCATCTATAGCTATAGTAACATTTGCTGTTGAACTATGAATCCCATCACTTAAAGTATAGCTAAATACTTCATTTAAAGAATCACCTACATTTAGTTCTTGAACTTCATTATTTGAATTATCTATAATATAGTTAAAATCACCATTAGGACTAATAGTAATTGTTCCATGAGGTAATACTATCTCTGTATTATCTTCATTTACATCATACTTTACACCATCAATAGTGATAGATGTAACACTCATATTACTTGAACTAGTATCAACAAGGCTAATTGTATTTCCATCTGAAAATGTTACTTTTTCAAAATTAATAAATCTATCTTTTACACCACTATCCCAATCATTTTGAGTTTGGCTTTCAAGTATTAGTTTATCATCTCCACTACCACCATTAATAAAACCATTTTTTGTTTCTACTTCACCCTCTATTGTTAACTTATCATCATCACTACCAAGATTTATTTTTGCTTTGTCTTCTACATCACCTTCAATAATAACTTCATCTTCTCCTGAACCAGTTTTTAAGTTTGCTTGATCTTCCAAGTCATCACCGATAACTACTTTATCATCTCCAGAACCTGTGCTTATTTTTGCTTTATCTTCTACATCACCATCTACAACTAACTCATCACTACCAGAACCTGTTGACACACTTGCTCTATCTTCTACATCTCCATCTATAACTACTTTATCATCTCCAGAACCTGTAATTATTTTTGCTTTATCTTCCACATCACCATCTACAACTATTTCGTCGTTATCAGATTTTGTTCTAACTTTGTCATTGTTATCTAAATCACCATCTACAACTACTTTATTATCATAATTTTTTTGTATAACTGGTGCTGGTTCTTCTATAATTTCTCTTACATCATTGATGGCATCATTAAGTAAAAAATTACCAGATACATTTTGAGAATCATCTACTTCTTCTATAGTATCAACAACATCTTCTTTTACATCATATTCCGTACCATCTTCTGTAGCTTGATAATAATCATCCATCGCTATCGATTGACTAGGTCTAATCTCTACTTCTGAATGTTTGTCAAAACTACTTTCTCTTACTTCTGGTTGATGCGTTTCTGGTTTTGAAACAGACTCTAAACGATCTTGTATCTCTTCAAATCTGTTTTCAATAGATTTTGATACATCTTTAGCTTCATTAGCGAATCCCTCTATAAATGAAGAATCAAACGATTGTTCTTGATCTCCAGAAACAACTACAGATTCTGAACTATTATGATTCATAATTTCTACTTTTGCAGATGAAGAATTACCTTTGTCTCCTATTATAACCATTCCCTCTTTTATAACATCACCATTTTTAAGTTCTATTACATTTCCATCTTCATCTTTTACATAAAATTTACCATCTAAATTTTGTACAGTTCCAACTTCTTTGTTTGCTTTTGCGAATTTCATGATATCCACCTTCTATAGAATTATTTATTATAAATGATATTACTATAAAAAATAGTTTTATGATATTGTCCTTATGGACAATAAAAGAGTGTTATTTAAAAAGGAGAGATAAAGAAAATCTATCTTTTACATGTAATTTTGTATAAATATTTTGTGCATGTGCTTTAATCGTTCTTGGAGTAATTGATAATTTCTGAGCTATCTCTTTATATGAAAAACCATCTTTAAGAAGTAAAACAACTTCATGTTCCCTTTTAGTTAAATTATCTAAATTAACTATATTTGTATCTTTATTTTTAACAGACTTATCATTTAAAAGCATGTTAGTAAATTCAGAATGAAGCCATACCATGCCATCTTTTATCGTTTCTATAGCAGAAAGTATAAAATGATTTTTGATTTCAATATTTCCATAACCTTTTGCTCCATGTTTTAATAACTCTTTTGCATTTTTTAAAGTTGGATTTTTTTCAAACACTAAAACTCTATTTTCATTTATACTTAAATTTTTAAGTTCATCTTTTATGTCACCATCAAAAGCTGTACTATTTATAATTATAATTGAATTTTTTATTTGTTTTAACTCATTAAAATCATAACAAATACTATACCCATTACCAATAGCTTCTTCCCATTTTTGTAAAAAAGTAACACTATCACTATATAAGACTATATCCATAAGTTACCTTTCAGTAAATGTATATTGTTTAGTTTTTAAAATAGGCTTTAAAATATAATCAAGTACACTTTTTTTACCAGTCATTATATCAACATTAACTGTCATACCTGGTATGATTTTTAAATGCTTTCCATTTCTCTCAAGATAATTTTTATCAGTTTTTATTCTAATAGTATAAAATACTTTATCTTTTTCATCTTTAACCGTATCTGGACTCATATAGATAACTTCACCAACAAGTCCACCATAAATTGAAAAATCATAAGCAGAAAATTTTACTTTAGATTTTTGTCCTATGTATATAAAAGCAATATCTGCTGGTTTAATCTTAACCTCAACAAGTAAAGTTTGATCAATAGGAACAATCTCTATAATATCAGCACCAGGTCTAATAACCCCACCTATAGTATGAACAAAAAGTTCTTGTACTATCCCTTTCATAGGTGAACGAACTATTGTCCTAGTAACCTGATCTTGTAATGCTGTAGAATTCACTTGTAATGTTTTAAGTTCTGCTAAAGTCTCATTTAGTTTAACTTTTGATTCACTACGAAATAAATAATCAACCTCACTTATATTATTTTTTACTTCATTGATAGCTGATTTTAATCTAGGTATTGACTTTTTCAAAGAGTCATATTCTTGTGCTACTTTATTTTCTTCCCGTTGAAGTTTTAAAAAATCAACTTTAGAACTAACTCCACGAAGAACCATTGGTTTAGTCATTGCAACTTCTTTTTGTATCATTTGTAATGATTTTTTTAAGTGTACAAGTTTACTTCTAGCTTCAAAAAGTTCATTTTTCTTTTGTAACAATTGGTTGTTTAATCCATCTGTTTTTGATTTTAGTTTTTGTAAGTTTGTTAGATAAAGACTTCTTTCATTCTCAACAAACATAGGGATTCGTTCCATTAACTTTTTATCTACTTTAAATTCTTGTGCATTTGATTCGGCTCTCAACCTAACAATCTTAGCTTCTAAAGCATCTGCTTTTACATTGTTTGAGTTAAACGATGATTTAGATTTTTGATTATCAATTTTAATAAGAACCTGTCCCTTATCTACAATTTGTCCCTCACTTACCAATATACTTTCTACGATACCACCCTCTAAATTTTGGATAATTTGATTCTCTCCACTAGGTATGATTTCACCATCACCCCTAACTATTTCATCTATGATAGCAAAATTTGCCCATACTATTGCAGATAGTATAGCAACTATCCAAAAATATAAAACCACTCTTAATTTACTCGGTGTTAGCTGTAAAACTGCTCCACTAAGAGAGTTCATAAACTCATAATCTTGTTGAGACAATCTTTTAGTTGATTTTTTCATGATTTATTCCCACCCATCTTCTTAGCTACTTCATCCTTATCACCATCTATTAATATCTTAGAATGATGCATTACAATTACTCTTTTAACCATATTTAAAAGCACTAATTTTTGTGTAATGATAATCATAGTTTCATTTTTATACTCACCATGTAATCTCTTCATAAGTCTAGCTTCTGTAGTTTGATCCATCGCTTTGGTAGGCTCATCCATAAGGATTATAGAACTATCTTGCATCAATGCTCTTGCAACACCAACACTTTGTCTTTGACCACCTGACAATCCTGCCCCTCTCTCACCTATAAACATCTCATAACCTCTAGGGTGTGTTTTTACAAAATCATCCACCCCACTTATCTGAGCAGCATGTATAACATCACCTATATCAGGATGCAAGTCAGAAGATATAATATTATCTCGGATAGTTCCTTTAAAAAGATCAACCTCTTGAGGAACATAACTTATAAAACGGCGAAGGTCAGCAGGGTCAATCTGAGAAATCTCTATATCATCTATATATATAGAACCACTAGTTGGTTCATAAAGTCTTAAAATCAATTTTACAATAGTTGATTTCCCACTACCAATACGACCAATAAAAGCAACTTTTTCACCAGGATTTATAACAAAACTAACATCTGTTAACGCCGGTGTTTCATCATTTGGATAGTGAAAACTTACATTTTTAAACTCTATCTTACCCTCAAATTTTGGTCTCTCAACATACTCTTGCCCTTCAGGTCTCTCAACCTCTTTGGAAATAATATCATTTAAAGTATCATAAGAACTTTTAGCATCTGCATAGTTTGTTATAAGACCAGCTGCTTGCCCCATAGGTCCAACTGTTCTTGAAGTAAGTATAACAACAGCTATAAGCCCACCCATAGTAAGTTCAAACTCTTGGATAAGATGCACACCAAATACAACCACAAATATAGTGTTTAACTGTATAAAGAGATTTGTAACATTTGGTATAGATGATGACATGATTCGAAATTTAAGGTTTTTTTCTGCTATCTCACCAGTTGCTTCTTCAAGTTGCCATTGCTGTTTACCTGCCATACTCATTGATTTTACAGTTTCTATGTTTTGCAAAGTTTCTATAAGAACACCATTTTTCTTTGCATTTGCTTCATGAGAACTCTCTATAATCTTTCTAAGTGGTCTTCTTATAATTATGGCATATAAAAATATAAGAAACATCGTTGTTAATGGTACAAAAACAAGATTCCCACCTATATAGTATATAACCATTAAAAATATAATCGCAAAAGGAAGATCTATCAATGCAGTCATAGTAGCTGTTGTAAAAAAAGAACGAACTGACTCGAAATCTTTTAGAGTATTTGCAAAAGAACCAACAGACTGTGGGTGTACTGCAAGTTTAAGATTCATAACCTTTTCATATATGATGGAGGACATTATGACATCACTTTTTTTACCCGCTAACTCTAACATATAACTTCTAGTAAATTTTAAAAAGAAGTCCAAAAAATATATAAAGACTATACCTATAGTAAAAACAACTAAAGTTTCTTGTGCATCATTTGGTATAACTCTATCATAAACATTCATAGTAAAAAGTGGTGTAGCTAAAACAAATATATTTACAAGTAATGAAGCCCATAAAACATCTCTATATATTGATTTTGAAAGTTTTAAAGTATCCCAAAACCAATGATTTAAGTTTATATTTAGTTTATTTGAATTAGTTATATCATATTTAAATTTCTTTTTTAGTAAAAATCCAAAACCAAGATATTCTTTATCTAACTCTTCTACATCAACCCACTCTTCAGAACCATCACCATCAGGAAATATAATCTTTGCTTTTTCTTTATCATCTGAAAATGTTTCTAAAATACAAGTATTGCCATTACTTAACAACAATATCATAGGTAGATGTAACTCCAATATATCTACAATATCTCTTCTTATAAGTGTAGATTTCAACCCTGCTCTAGCAGCAACTCTTGAAAAAAGAGCTTTTTTTGCTTTTGGGTCCATACTAAAAAGTTTCGTACCACCATCTTTATCATCTAATGGTAATCCATGAAGTAAAGCTTCAGCACTAAATGGTCTATGATAAAGCTTAGTATAGAGAACTAAGGCATTAAGTAATGAATCTTCTTCTGATGGTATATTACTTTTTAAATTCATATATTTATATTTCCTATCATAATTATTCAATTTATCATTTGGGTTTAATTGCTTTATTATAGCAAAAGTTATCCAAAACCATAATATTTAAATAAAAGATAAAAAATGGTATTATCACAATGATAAAAAAAAGGACAAAAATGATTAAATCACTAAGAGGTATGAACGATATTTTAAGTGAGGATTATGAAAGATTTACTTATTTCATAAATATAGCTACAAAAGTGGCTAAAAGATATGGTTTTCACTTTATAGAAACACCCTTACTTGAAGAAACTGCTCTTTTTAAACGCTCAGTTGGTGAATCTAGTGATATTGTTGGAAAAGAGATGTATCAGTTTACAGATAAAGGTAAAAATGATGTTTGTCTTCGTCCAGAGGGAACTGCTGGTGTTGTTCGTGCATTTATTCAAAAAAAGTTAGACAAAGCTGGTGGAATTCATAGATTTTTTTATCACGGTTGTATGTTTAGATATGAACGACCACAAAAAGGTAGACTAAGACAATTCCATCAGTTTGGTGCTGAGAGTTTTGGAGTGGATAGTGTTTATGAAGATGCTTCTATGATTATGATGGTTAGTGATATTTTAAAGGAACTTGGCATCGGTTATAGACTGCAACTAAACTCACTAGGTGACAACAACTGTATGCCAACCTATCGTGATAACTTAGTTAAATTTGTAAAAGAGTGCCAAGATGGCATCTGTGAAGATTGTGTAAGAAGACTTGACATAAATCCTATCCGTGTACTTGACTGTAAAAATGAAAAATGTCAAACTCTTTATACAAATGCACCAAAACTTATAAATAACCTTTGTGATAGCTGTGAGAGTGATTTTAACAAACTTAAAAAGATTCTTGATGACAATAACATAAACTATGAGATAGATACAAACTTAGTTCGTGGGTTAGACTACTACTCAAAAACTGCATTTGAATTTGTAAGTGACAATATCGGAAGCCAAAGTGCTATAGCTGGTGGTGGTCGCTACGATAGACTTGTGGAATTTTTAGATGGTAAACCTACCCCTGCTGTTGGTTTTGCTATGGGTATAGAGAGACTTATGGAACTTATAGAGATGCCAGAAGTTAAAAGAGATGGTTACTATATAGGTGCAATGGATAAAGAAGCTATAGACTTAGTTTTAAGTTTAGTTCATAAAAAAAGAAAAACTGACAAAGTAACAACAGATTATAAAGCTAAAAACTTTAAAAATCATATAAAAAATGCAGATAGAGCAAATGCAAAATACTTTTGTATGATAGGTTCGAATGAACTTGAAAGTGGAGAGATAACAGTTAAAAATCTTGAAGATAAAACTCAAGAAGTTATCTCAATAGATGATATAAAATAGTAAAATTATTGTAAAAACCTGAGTTCGACAATAGAATGCCCAAAGATAGGGTAAATAAATGGTGAGATTTTAAAAAATATACTCGAAAACCTAGCCGTAGCTAAGTTGAGAGGATAATTTTTAAAAGATTGCCGTTTAGTTGCCCTATATTTGGGTGTTTTTATTGTCGAACTCAGGTTAAAAGTTTTAAAATCATTTGTTGAAGTGAATTAGATTGACTTAAAGCATAAGAACCTGCCTGAGCTAATATATTTAACTTTGTAAAGTTTGCACTCTCAGCTGCAAAATCAAGATCTCTTATCTGTGATTCTGCAGCTGCTATATTTACTTGTGTAACAGAGATATTATCTACTGTAGATATAAGTTGGTTTTGTACTGAACCTAAATCTGAACGGATTCTATCAAGTTGCTTTTGTGTAGATTCTGCTATACTCATCATAGCTTGAGCCCCTTTTAATGTTGTAACACCAGCTGTTTTATCTTTAGTGCTATTTTCTATGTTAGCATTTGCATAAAAACCCATAGCATCTGCTGTATCTTTATCTATCACACCTTTTGTATCTCTCATATTAACAGTAACTTCAGAGACACCACCAGCACTAAAACCTATCTTACCACCAACTATACCACCAGATACAACTATATCTCTAGCATCTAATCTACTCAAGCTTAAACGACCATAGTTTTGCTCCTTATCAGAGTTCCCTATACCAGTTAATAAGCTAAGGTTTGTACCTGAGATTTGAATACCACGACCATCTACACTTGTAAGATTTAAATTACCTCTACTATCTACAAAAGCCTCAACCCCTGTTGTATCTTTCATAGCATTTATAGATGCTACTAATGCACCATCTTTATCATTATCATCTACCTTAATCGTACCTTTTATTTTTTGTCCATTAATGGTAAGGTTAGTAATCTCCCCATTTTTAATTGGAGTTGAACCAGTTGATTGTACTTGAAAAGATGCTCTAACACCAGTTTTGTTAGAGTTTTTGTTTATAGTCTCAGCTAACACACCAAGTCCTGTACCTGCACTTGTAGATATAGTTACAGATTCTAGTGTTATATCATTTATTCCATCAGTAGATTTAAATGTCATTCTAGCTATAGATGATGCTGTGATTATAGAACCTGTTTCAAAGCGAGTAGCACCTATCTTGTCTGAACTTGTAGCACCGATGCTAACTTTTACTTTTTGATTAGAATAAGCACCTATCTGAAATTCTTTGTTTGAAAATTGTCCTGAGAGAAGTTGCTGACCATTAAATGAAGTTGTTCCAGCTATATTGTCCAACTCCTCCATAAGACGGATAATATCTGCTTGTAGTGCTTTTCTAGTATCTGTAGTCTGTCCATCTTCTGCTGATTGGATAGCTTTTACTTTTATCATATCGACAATTTTTGTTTGCTCATCCATAGCTTTATCTGCAATTTGGATAATATTAATGCCATTGTTAGCATTTTTTATAGCCTGTCCAAGACCTGAAGCTTGTGAACGGAGTGAATCTGCTATAGCAAGACCAGAAGCATCATCAGATGCTTTGTTTATCCTAAGACCTGAACTTAGTTTTTCTAAGGATGCATTTATAGAACGATTGACAATACTTAAATTAGCCTGTGCATTTAATGCTGAAATATTTGTATTTATCCTAAATAATCCCATCTAAACCCTTTTCAAAGAGTTAAATCGGTAATAATAAAGATAGATTAAGGATTTTGTTTTTTTAACTCTTCATCTTTTTTAAATCCTGCTTCTCTTTGAGCAGATTTATTTTTATGATAACCACCAAAAATAAAAATCATAAAGAGTATAAAAAGTATACTCATTACTGTATCTAGCATTTCCATTTTATACCCTTAAAAATTTTGTCTTATAGCATCGTAGAGAACTATACCAGTACTTATAGCAAGATTTAGACTTCTTCCCTCTTTTGTCATAGGAATGGTAATATTTTGAGATTTGTATCTGTTTAAAATCTCTTCTGGAATTCCTGCTGTTTCACTACCAAAAAAGATAAAATCACCCTCTTTAAATTCAGCTTCAAAGTAAGGTTTATCTGTTTTTGTTGTTGCAAAGTAAGCATTGTTAGTTATATCATTTTGTTCAAAAAACTCATCTATACTTTCCCAAACATGTAAATCTAACTTCTCCCAGTAATCAAGTCCAGCACGGCGAACAGCTTTTTCATCTATATCAAAAGCTATAGGTTTTATAAGATGCAAAGATGCACCAGCATTTACACAAAGTCGCCCTATTGCACCAGTATTGTTTGGTATTTGTGGGTTTACTA